>Ga0209990_10000328_pt1 | contig 46976 bp, 37 predicted proteins | sample NOAtaG_6_FD_187304 | JGI IMG/M metagenome (GOLD analysis project Ga0209990, IMG submission 187304) | Freshwater lake microbial communities from Lake Erie, under a cyanobacterial bloom - NOAA_Erie_Diel5S_2200h metaG (SPAdes) (version 2) | ecosystem: Environmental > Aquatic > Freshwater > Lake ...
GGCAGTTCGTCGGCCAAGATCACGCGCTTGGGCAGCTTGTAGGCGGCGAGACGCTCGCGCAGGCTAGCCACCATGGCGGCAGGGTCGAGGGCGGCGCCTGGCCGCGCCACCACTACCGCGGTCACGGCTTCGCCGAAATCCGGATGGGGCAGGCCGATCACCGCCGATTCCAGCACGCCCGGAATCGCGTCGATCTCCAGTTCGATCTCCCTCGGATAGACGTTGTAGCCCCCGGTGATGATCAGATCCTTCGCCCGTCCCACGATGGACAGATAACCGTGCGCATCGAATCGGCCCACGTCTCCGGTGCGGAAGAAACCATCGGCGGTGAACTCCTCGCGGGTCTTTTCGGGCATGCCCCAGTAACCGGCGAATACGTTGGGGCCGCGGAGTTGCACGCCGCCAGTCTCGCCCGCTGGCAGGGGCCGGTCCTCGCCATCGGCCACTCGCACCGTCACGCCTGCCAGCGGCTGACCCACGGTGCCGCCGCGGCGCTCGCCGTGCAGCGGATTGCTGGTGATCATGCCCGCCTCGCTCATGCCATAGCGTTCCAGGATGCGATGCCCGGTACGGGCCTCGAAGGCGTTGAAAGTTTCAGGCAGCAGCGGCGCCGACCCGGACACAAACAGGCGCACGCCCGGGGCGGTGTGACGGCCGAAGCCCGGGTCGGCCAGCAGCCGCGTGTAGAAAGTGGGCACGCCCATGAGCACCGTGGCGCGCGGCAGGTCGCGCAGCAGCAGCGGCAGGTCGAAGCGCCGGTGGTAGAGCATGCGCGCACCAGACAGCAGCACGCAGTGGTGCGCCACGAACAGTCCGTGCACGTGGAACACGGGCAGCGCGTGCAGCAGCACGTCGCCGGGCCCGAAAGCCCACGCCTCCACCAGCGCCAGTCCGTTGGAGGCGAGGTTGCCGTGGGTGAGCATGGCGCCCTTCGAGCGCCCCGTGGTGCCCGAGGTGTAGATGATCGCCGCCACGTGGCCGGCCTCCCGCAGCACGGGTGCGTGCGCCTCGGGATGGCGCGCCGCCGCCTCGGCAAGGCTTCCGCCGCCGTCGGCGTCGAGGGTGAGCACCGAGAGCGCCCCGGCCTCAAGGGCCGCGGGCTCCAGGGCCGCGAGTGCTCCGGGCGTGCACACGAACACGGCCGGGCGGGCATCGCCGACGAAATAGCCCACCTCGGCGGGGGTGTAGGCGTTGTTGAGCGGCAGGTACACCAGCCCGGCACGCAGGCAGGCGAGATACAGCGCCAGCGCCTCGGGCGACTTGTCCACCTGGGCACCGATGCGGTCGCCGGGCCTCGCGCCCGCCTGCTCCAGGGCGTTGGCCATGCGCGCGGAAGCCGCGTCCAGTTGCGACCACGACCACACGCTGCCCTGGTCGGTCTCCAGCAGCGGGGCCGAGGTGTCGGCCGGAAAACGGCTGCGCAGCAGCGCGTGGAAACTCTCGTCCTTCACGTCTCGCCAGCCTCCCGGTATTCACCGACCCATCGGTCCACCACGCCAGCCGCCAGACACGTTTGCGGGTCGGCCTCGGCGGCCATCCCGGCACCGATCACGCCGTCGACCGCCTTCAGCGGCAGGGTCTGAAGCCGCGTGGCAGAGAAAGCCATCACCTGATCCGCGGCAGCCGCGAGCGCCACGTAAATGGCACCACCGGCCTGTCCCGCAAGCCAGAGCGCCACATGCCGGCCCGAAGCCCGAAGCCGCGCTGCCGCGGCGCACGCATGGGCCACCGCCATACTGGGCAGGAGGCGCTCGTGCTCGAGGCTCGTGGACTGCCCGGGAGAATCCAGCAGCAGCACCACCTGTTCGGGCCCGGCGGATGCGTTCATCTCCAGCAGCGCGCCGGCCAGCCAGAGAGCAGCGCGCGGACTCACGGCATGGCCTTGGACGAACCCCGCGAAAGCCACCGGCCCCCGCCTGGTTCGCGCCTGGCCCGACACGGCGCCGTCCACAACCTGGGCCTGCCATCCGTCCGGGAACAACGGGTCCAGCTGGTCCACGAGTTCCACCGGGGCGGGCCCGGGGCGGAGCGTGTCATCCCGAGGCAAGGCGCGGCGCAGCAACGCGTGGCTGCCGCGCAGGCTCTCGGCGGGTGCCGGCTCGCGGCACCAGGCGCGCAGCGCCGCCGGCAGTTGGGCTGCGTCGGCAAGCACGCCGGCGGGATCGCGCGGCAATCGCGACTGCACACCATAGACCCCGTCCACGACCTCGGGCGACAGCCGCACGCCCACCGCGCCACCCAGGGCACGCGGGCCCGACAACCCGAACAACGTATGGCGCCCGTAGAAGCGTGCACGCGCACTGCAGGCAAGCAGGCTGGCGCCACCAAAACAGTGCCGGCCGAGCACCGCCGCCAAGGGGACGCCCGCCTCCACGGCCGCCACGATGGCACCTTGCAGCCGCCGGAACGCCCCGAGCACCGCCACGCCCTCGGTAAGACGGGCGCCGGCCGAATCCAGCAGCAGCACCAGCGGAACGCCGCGCGCCTGGGCCTCGCCGGCCGCGGCACCGATCACCACCGCTTCCTGGCGCCCGATGGCACCCGAGTCCAGGGCCGGATCGGTGGCGGCCATCACCACCGGGACTCCCCCGAGCCGCGCCCGGGCCGCGCAGGCGCCCGGCGCGCGCCCGGCGGGTTGCACGCTGCCTGCGTCGGCCAGCGCCTCGAGCGACCGTGACGCCATTGCGTCCAGGGGCAGCCCCTCGCTCAGAGACCGCACCAGCGCCGCAGGATGTGGGCGAAGGCGTCGGTGGACTGCAGCACGCGCTCGGCCACGCAGTACTCGTCGGTCTGGTGGGCCATGTGGGCCTCGCCCGGCCCGAGGATCACGATGGGCGGTCCGCCGTAGCCCTGGTGAAGGGCTGCCGCGTCGGTGAAGTAGGTGGCGGTGCGCGCCTCGGGCCGCGCGCCGAGCACCGGCTGCATGACGTCGAAGACCTGCTGCACCCACTCGTGGTCGGGCTCGGTGTAGACGGGCGGCACGTCGAGCAGCGTGTTGAAGGACACCTCGGGGCCGAGGACGCGCCCCAGCTCGTCGCGGATATGCCCGTGGTCCTGCCCCGGCACGGTGCGCATGTCCAGCGCGATGGCGGCGCGGTCGGGCACGGAGTTGATGTTGAGGCCGCCGTGCAGCGCGCCGATGGTGAGTGTGCCCTGGCCCATCATGGGATGGGGCGGCGTGGCGAAGCGGTAGCGCTCCAGCGCCACCACCGCGTGCGCGGCCTTGCACACCGCGTTCACGCCCTTCTCCGGCATGGAGCCGTGGGCCGTCACGCCGTGGGTGACGGCCTCGAGCCAGAAGGCGCCCTTGTGCCCCACGTAGGGGTAGTTGGAGGTGGGCTCGGCCACCACCACCGCGCCGGCGCGCCCTAGCGCCCCTGGCCGGCGCAGCAGGTCGAAGGCGCCTTCGCAGCCGGTCTCCTCACCGGCGGTGATCACCAGCTCCACCCCCGCGGTGTGGTCCAGTCGGGGGGCGAGTTCGATGGCGGCCGCCACGAAGGCGGCCACGCCGCTCTTCATGTCGCTGGAGCCGCGGCCGTACACCCGGCCGTCGTGAGTCTCGCCGGCGAAGGGGTCGCGGCTCCAGGGCTTGGCGCCAAGGGGCACGATGTCGATGTGGCCGGTGAAGCACAGGGGCTTTGCGCCGTCGCGGCCGCCGCGCCGCGCCACCAGGCTGGCGCGACCCGGCCCCAGCGGGTGGTAGGTCACGCGGAAGCCCGCGGCCTCCAGCAGGCCGCCCAGGTGGTGGGCACAGGGTTCCTCCTGGCCGGGAGGATTGATGGTGTCGTAGTGCAGCAGCGCGCGGGTCAGTTCGACCGGATCGGGTCTCATGGCGATTCCTCGAAGAGAAGGCAGTGTAGCGCCGGCATTCAGCCGAAATAGGCCGACAGCAGGGCGGGATGGTGGCGCAGTTCCTCGCTGCTGCCCGCGGCCACCACGCGCCCGCCCTGCAGCACGTAACCGCACGCGGCAATGGCGAGGGTCTGGTGGACGTTCTGTTCCACCAGCAGGATGCCGATGCCGCGGCTGCGCAGGCCCGCGATGATGGCGAAGTTGTCCTTCACGAAGCGCGGCGACAGCCCCAGCGAGGGCTCGTCGATCACCAGCAGGCGCGGCTCGCCCATCAATCCGCGACCGATGGAGAGCATGGCCTGCTCGCCGCCCGAGAGGGTGCCGGCGAGCTGCCCCTCGCGCTCGCGCAGGCGCGGGAAGGCCTCGTGCACGGCATCCAGGGCACGCTGGATGGCGGCCCGGTCACGCACCCGCCAGGCGCCGGTGAGCAGGTTCTCGCGCACCGTGAGGCGCGGGAACACGCGGCGGCCCTCGGGGATCGCGCCCACGCCCAGGGCGGCAATGCGATGGGGCGGCAGCCCGTCGATGCGCATGCCGTCGAGGCGGATCTCGCCGGCCCGGGGCGGCGTGAGGCCCAGGATGGCGCGCACCAGCGTGGTCTTGCCGGCGCCGTTGGCCCCCAGCAGGCAGGTGATCTCGCCGGGCGCCACGGTGAGGCTGACCCCGGCGAGCACGTCGGCCTGGTCGTAGCCGGCCACCAGGTCGCGCACTTCCAGCGCGGCCGCGGCGGTGACGGGCGGCGCGCCGTGCCGCGCGTGCGTCACGCTTCCCCCAGGTAGGCGCGGCGCACCTCGGGATCGCGCGACACCGCCGCGAAGGAGCCCTCGCACAGCCGGCGGCCGTAGTCGAGCACCAGGCAGCGGTCGCTCACCCGCTCGATCACCGCCATGTCGTGCTCGATGAGGATCACGGCCGTACCGGGGCGGCGCGCCTTCACCGCGTGAAGGTCGTCCATGAGGGCGGCGGTCTCGTCGGGTGTCATGCCGGCAGAGGGCTCGTCGAGCAGCAGCAGCCGCGGCGCACGCACCAGGGCCCGGCAGATCTCCACGCGGCGCCGGTCGATCATGGGCAGTGCGCGCAGCGGTTCGGCGAGCCGGCCGGCAAGCGCCGGGCTGAACACGGCCAGCAGCTCGCGGGCCTCGGCGGCACGCTCCCGCACCGCCGCGGCGAGACGGCGGCGCGCGAACAGGTTGACCCACGGGCCGTGGGGCAGGTCGAGGTGCAGGCCCAGCATGAGGTTGTCGAACACCGACAGCTCGGAGAGCAGGCGCAGGCGCTGGAACGTGCGGGCGATGCCGCAGGCGGCCACGCGGCGCGGCGCGGCGCCGGTGATGTCCTTGCCATCGAAGCGCACCTGGCCGCCGGAGACCGGAACGAAACCGGTGAGCGCATTGAAGAAGGTGGTCTTGCCGGAACCATTGGGGCCGATCAGCCCGAGCAGTTCTCCGGCTGCGGCGCGCAGTTGCAACCCGTCGAGCGCGGTGAGGCCGCCGAAGCGCACCGTCAGGCCGGAGACCTCCAGCATGGGCGCGGTCACGGGTTGCCCCGGCTCGGGCGCGGCACGGCGCCCGCTGGCGGGACGCGGTTCACGGCAACCCCGGCCAGCGGCGCAGGCGGCGGGGCAGCAGCCCCCCGGGGCGCAGGCGCAGCACCAGGATCACCAGCACCGCGAACAGCAGGAAGCGGTACTCCTGCAGGCCCTGCAGCTTCTCGGGCAGGACCACCACCAGGAAAGCCGCGGGCAGCAGCCCGAGGGGATTGCCGATGCCGCCGAGGATCACGATGGACACCAGCACCAGCGAGTCGCCGAAGGCAAAGGAAGGCGGCGCCACGAAACCGGTGACCATGGCGAGCAGCGCCCCCGCGAGGCCGCACAGCGCATTGCCCACGCAGAACGCCGCGATCTTCCACGCGCCGCCGTTGACGCCGAAGGCGGCCGCGGCGGTTTCGTCCACGCGCACCGCATCCAGGGCCAGGCCGATCCAGGAACGCTCCAGGCGCCGCACCAGCACGTGCGTGGCGCCCAGCAGCGCCAGCGCCAGCACCGCATAGGGCACGTAGAAGGACCACTCGGTGTCCTCGTCGAAGACGATGGCGTCGTTGAAAGCCAGCCCCCCCAAGGTGAAGCCGGGCACCTTGAGGCCCTGCGGACCGCCGAGGGTGTCGTTTACCTCCAGGAAGGTGCGCAGCAACAGCCCGAAGGCGATGGTGATGAGCGCTGCGTAGTGGCCGCGGGTGCGCAGCAACGGCAGCGCCAGCAGCAGGCCGGCGAGCGCGGCGAGGCCCGCGCCCGTGACCAGTACCAGCACCGACGGCAGGTGGCCGCCCAGCACGGCGGCGGTGTAGGCGCCCACGCCGAGGAAGGCGGCACCGGCGAAGTTCGCGACCCCCGCATAGCCGAACTGCAGGTGCAGGCCCAGGGCCGCCAGCGTCTGCAGCGCCACCGTGCACAGCATGAGCAGCGCGAAATTGTCCTCGCGCAGCAGCATCACCAGGCCCAGACCGCAGGCGGCCACTGCCACGGGCACAAGGCGGGGGTGGGCGGCGGCCGAGGCGGCCGCACGCTCGCCGGCGCGCGTGCGCTGCGCCACCACCAGCAGCGCCGCGCCAACGGCCAGCACCGCCAGCACGGCTGCCTTGTGGTGCACCAGCAGCAGCGCGGCGGCAAGCCCTGCGCCGATGGCCACCGCGGCAAGCGCGGGCCAGGCTGCCACGGGCACGCTAGACCCGCTCGGCGGAGCGCTCGGCCAGCAGGCCGGCCGGGCGCCACGTCATGAGCGCAATCACCGCCCCGAAGGCGAACACGTCGCGGTACGCGCTGCCCCCGGGCACCACCAGCGCGCCCGCGGTCTGCAGGGCGGCGAACACCATGGCGCCCAGCACCGCACCCCACACGCTGCCAAGGCCGCCCACCACGGCGCTGGAGAAGCCGATGGCCCCCAGCAGCAGGCCCACGCCGAAATTGACCTCGCTGTAGTACAGGCCGTTGACCACGCCGGCCAGGGCTGCCAGCGCGGAGCCCAGGGCAAAGGTGGCCAGCACCGTGGCGCGGAACGGAATGCCCATCACCGCGGCGGTCTCCGGGTCCTGGGCCACGGCGCGGATGGCAAGACCAAGGCGGGTGCGCTCCAGCAGAAGGCCGGTGGCCGCGATGGCGGCCAGGCCGAGGCCCAGCAGGATCAGGCTGTCGTAGCGCAGCGTGAAGCCGCCCGCTTCGAAGGCTCCCTCGGGCAGCAGCCTGGGAAAGGGCTTGGGATTGGACCCCTGGGGATAGAACAGCCGCACCGACTCGCGGATGGCCGTGCCCGCCATTAGCGTGATCAGCAGCACGTTGATGGCCGGTGCGCCGCGCAACGGCAGCACCAGCACGCGGGCCATGAGCGCGCCCAGCAGCGCCATGACACCCAGCGCCGCCGCCAGCATGAAGGCGAGCAGCAGCGCCGGGTGGGTAATCCCCGCGCCCGAGGCGGCGGCATAGGTCGCCAGCGCGGTGAAGGCGCCGAGCATCACCACGTCGCCGTGGGAGAACTTGATCACGTCCATCACGCCGAAGAACAGCGTGAAGCCGGTGGCCACCAGGGCGTAGATCACGCCCAGCATCAGGCCGTTGAAGAGGTGCTGGGCAAGCACAGCGCGAGGCGCGGGCGGCGGGTCAGCGTTTCGCCAGGGCGCGCTTGCCGGTGGCGTAGTCGCTGTCTTCCCAAACCACCCATCGGCCATCCTGCACCACGAAGCGGGTGATCAGCGGCACGCTGTTCTGGCGGTGGTCGTCAAAGGTGATGCGGCCCACGACCGAGTCCACATTCCGGGTGCGGTTGAGTTCCGCCCGGACTTTGCGCCGGTCGGGACCCGACCTCTCGATGGCGTCCATGACCAGATTCGTGGCGGCGAAGGCGAAGGGCCCGTAGGCCTCCGGATCTTCCGGGTACTTTTGCTTGGCATAGGCTTCAAGAAAGGCCTTGCCGCCGGGGAGCTTCTCCACCGGTGCACCTTCGCGGAAGGCGAGCGTGCCTTCGGCGAGGGTGCCAAGGCCCTCGATGTAGGCATCGGAGATGATGCCGGAGGTGCCCTGGAAGACGGCCTTGACGCCGAGCTTGTCCATCTGGCTGCGGATGCGCACGCCCAGCGGCGTGGTGCCGCCAAAATAGATGACCTCAGGCTTCAGGTCCTTGATGCGGGTGAGTTCCGCGGAGAAGTCCTGCTGGTCCGCGGTGACGCCGAAGGTGCCGAGGATCTTTCCTCCGGCGCGGGTGAGGGCCTCGGAGAAGTACTTGTTGTGGCCCTTGCCGTAGTCGGTGGTGTCGTGGATCACCGCCCAGGAACGGAACTTGAGGCCGGTGACAAACTGCGCGGCCGTCTCGTTCTGGTTGATCATGGTGCCGTTGACGCGGTGAATCTCCTTGTAGTCGTTGGCGTAGGTGATGTCGGGCAGCACGGCGCCCCATACCACCACCGGAAGTCCGAAGCGCTTGTAGACGTCTACGGTGGCCATTGCCACCGTGGAGCAGTAATGGGTGACGCCTGCAATGACGGAGTTGTCGGAGGCGGCCCGGGTGGCCACCTGTACGCCCACATTGGGCTTGCACTCGTCGTCCAGCACCATCAGCTCATAGGTGTACTTGGCTTTCGGGTCAGCATTGCGCAGGCGTACGGCGAGGTCGGCGGAATTGCGGCCCCCCAGGCCGTTGGCGGCCACGCCGCCCGTGAGCGGCCCGATGAAGGCGATGCGCACCGTGTCCTTGGCGCCCACGGGTGGCATCGCGCCTCCCAGCGCAAAGCCCAGGACAAGAGCGGATACGAGACTGCGGGCGGTGGGTTTCACGGTGGGCTCCAAGCGTGGCGGTGTGCCGCGAGCGTAGGTAGCACGCCACCCGGTGTCAAACGGCCGGCGCGGCTGAAATGAAAAGGGCGGCCTGAAGACCGCCCTGCTTGCTTGCACGTGCGTGCGCGGCGATCAGCGCTTGCGCAACTTACGGATGGCGGCGAGCTGGGCGGCCAGGGTTGCAAGCTCGGCTTCCACCGCTGCCACCTCCTGCTTGTCCTTGGCGGAAGCGAGCGCCTGCTCGGCGCGCTGCCGGGCTTCGAGTGCCTTTGCCTCGTCCAGGTCATGGCCGCGGATGGCCGTGTCTGCCAGCACGGTCACGACCTTGGGCTGCACCTCGAGGTAGCCGCCCGCCACGAAGATGAGTTCTTCGGGCGCCTCGCCGGCAGGCTTGATGCGCACTTCACCTGCCTTGATGCGGGTGATGAGGGGCGCGTGCCGGGGATAGACGCCGAGTTCGCCAGCTTCCCCAGGCAGCACCACGAATTCGGCCTCGCCCGACCAGATGTTCTGCTCGGCACTGACCACGTCCACGTGCAGGGTGTTCGCCATGGTTTTCCAATGGGCCGCCCAAGGGCGGCCGGGTCGGGGTTACTGGAGAGTCTTGGCCTTCTCGAACGCTTCCTCGATGGTGCCCACCATGTAGAAGGCCTGTTCGGGGATGCTGTCGCACTCGCCCTCGACGATCATGCGGAAACCCTTGATGGTGTCCTTGAGCGGCACGATCTTGCCGGGCGACCCGGTGAACACTTCGGCCACGTTGAAGGGCTGGGAGAGGAAGCGCTGGATCTTGCGGGCACGGGCCACGGCGAGCTTGTCCTCGGGGGACAACTCGTCCATGCCGAGAATGGCGATGATGTCGCGCAGCTCCTTGTAGCGCTGGAGCACGGCCTGCACGGCGCGGGTGGTGTTGTAGTGCTCCTCGCCAATCACGTTGGGATCCAGCTGGCGCGAGGTGGAGTCCAGCGGGTCCACGGCGGGGTAGATGCCCAGGGCCGCGATGTCGCGCGACAGAACGACGGTGGCGTCAAGGTGAAGGAAGGTGGTGGCCGGCGACGGGTCAGTGAGGTCGTCCGCGGGCACGTACACGGCCTGAATGGAGGTGATGGAGCCCACCTTGGTGGAAGTGATCCGTTCCTGCAGCTTGCCCATCTCCTCGGCCAGCGTCGGCTGGTAGCCCACGGCGGAAGGCATGCGGCCCAGCAGGGCGGACACTTCGGTGCCCGCGAGGGTGTAGCGGTAGATGTTGTCGATGAACAGGAGGATGTCGCGTCCCTCGTCGCGGAACTTCTCGGCCATGGTGAGGCCGGTGAGGGCCACGCGCAGGCGGTTGCCGGGCGGCTCGTTCATCTGGCCGAACACCATGGCCACTTTATCGAGCACCTTGGACTCCTCCATCTCGTGGTAGAAGTCGTTGCCCTCGCGGGTGCGCTCACCCACGCCAGCGAACACGGAATAGCCGCCGTAGGACTTGGCGATGTTGTTGATGAGCTCCATCATGTTGACGGTCTTGCCCACGCCAGCGCCACCGAACAGCCCGATCTTGCCGCCCTTGGCGAAGGGGCAGATAAGGTCGATCACCTTGATGCCCGTGGGAAGCAGTTCCACTGAGGGGGAAAGCTCGTCGAAGCGAGGCGCCGCCTGGTGGATGGCTCGGCGTTCGTCGCCGGGAATGGGGCCTGCTTCGTCGATAGGACGGCCCAGGACGTCCATGATGCGGCCCAGAGTGCCGGTGCCCACAGGCACCGAAATGGGCGCACCGGTGTTGAGCACCTTCATGCCGCGGCGCAGGCCGTCGGAAGAGCCCAGGGCAATGGTGCGGACGATGCCGTCACCGAGCTGCTGTTCGACCTCGAAGGTGAGCCCCTTCTCGGCGAGCGAGTCGGCGTTTTCATCCGACAGAACCAGCGCGTCATAGATATGGGGCATCTGGTCGCGCGGGAACTCGATGTCGATGACCGCGCCGATGCACTGGACGATGGAGCCTTGTGCTTGTGCCATGTTCGTTCCTGTTATGCCTGTGTGCTGTATTGCGTTCGAGCCGGTACTGAGCGCGCTCAGACGGCAGCGGCGCCCCCGACGATCTCGGCAAGCTCCTTGGTGATAGCGGCCTGCCGGGACTTGTTGTAGACCAGCGTGAGCTCGTCGATCACGTTGGCGGCGTTGTCGGAGGCGGCCTTCATGGCCACCATACGGGCCGACTGCTCCGAGGACATGTTTTCAACGACGGCTTGGTAGACCAGGGTCTCTATATAACGGGTGAGCAAGCCGTCGAGCACGACGCGGGCGTCGGGTTCGTAGATGTAGTCCCACGTTCCGGACGGCACGCCGAGCGTCTCGCCGGACAGGGGCAAAAGCTGCGTCATGACCGGTTCCTGCTTCATGGTGTTGACGAAACGCGTGGAGAACACCATGACCCGGTCGAAGCGGTCGGCCATGTAACCATCGAGCATTACCTTGATGGCGCCGATGAGCTTTTCGAGCTGGGGCCGGTCGCCCAGTTGCGTGATCGACGACACGATGTTGGCGCCAAGGCGCTGCATGAATCCCAGCCCCTTGTTGCCTACGCAGCACACATCGATCTCTTCGCCTTCGGCCTGCCACTGTTTGTACTGCTGCAGCACCAGCCGGAGCACGTTGGTGTTGAGGCCGCCACACAAGCCCTTGTCAGTGGTGACCACGATGATGCCTACGCGCTTGACCGTGTCACGCGCCACCAGGAAAGGATGACGGTACTCGGGGTTGGCGTGGGAGAGGTGGGCTGCCACGTCGCGGATCTTGTCGGCGTAGGGGCGGGTGGCGCGCATGCGCTCCTGCGCCTTTCGCATCTTGGACGCGGCCACCATTTCCATGGCCTTGGTGATCTTGCGCGTGTTTTGCACGCTCTTGATCTTGGTTCGGATTTCCTTGGAGCCCGGCATTCGGTCCTCTGGTCCTTGGGGATCGTCGGGGCCCGGGGCGGTGATTGGCCGCCGGGCCGGCGCAATCAGTAAGTGCCGTTCTTCTTGAAGTCCTTGATCGCCTCGTGCAGGGCGGCCTCATCGTCTTTGGAGAGGTCCTTGGTCTGCTCGATACGCTCCACCAGCGCGGCAAACTTGCCCTTGAGGTGATCGCGCATGGCCCGTTCCGCGGCCAGCGCCTTCTTCACCTCCACGTCGTCAAAGTAGCCGTTGTTCACGGCGAACAACGTGAGGCCCATCTCCCAGACCTGCAGCGGCTGGTACTGGGGCTGCTTCATGAGCTCGGTGACCAGGCGCCCCCGTTCCAGCTGCTTGCGGGTGGCGTCATCCAGGTCCGATGCGAACTGGGCGAAGGCGGCCAGCTCGCGGTACTGGGCCAGCGCGAGGCGCACGCCGCCGCCGAGCTTCTTGATGATCTTGGTTTGAGCTGCACCACCCACGCGAGACACGGAGATACCGGCATTGATGGCAGGCCGCACGCCGGCGTTGAAGAGGTCGGTCTCGAGGAAGATCTGGCCGTCGGTGATGGAGATCACGTTGGTGGGCACGAAGGCGGACACGTCACCGGCCTGGGTCTCGATGATGGGCAGGGCGGTCAGTGAACCGGTCTTGCCCTTGACGGCGCCCTTGGTGGCCTTTTCCACATACTCTTCGTTGACCCGCGCGGCACGCTCGAGAAGGCGGGAGTGCAGGTAGAACACGTCGCCGGGGTAGGCCTCGCGGCCGGGCGGACGGCGCAGCAGCAGCGAGATCTGGCGGTAGGCCCAGGCCTGCTTGGTGAGATCGTCATAAATGATGAGCGCGTCCTGGCCGCGGTCGCGGAAGTATTCGCCCATGGTGCAGCCGGAATAGGCCGCGATGTACTGCATGGCGGCGGATTCGGACGCGGAGGCAGCCACCACGGTGGTGTAGGCCATGGCGCCGTACTCTTCGAGCTTGCGCACCACGTTGGCGATGGTGGAGGCCTTCTGACCAATCGCCACATACACGCAGAAGAGGTCCTTGCCGCGCGAGTTGATGATGGTGTCCACCGCCACTGCGGTTTTACCGGTCTGGCGGTCGCCAATGATCAGCTCGCGCTGGCCGCGGCCCACGGGCACCATGGCGTCGATGGCCTTCAGACCCGTTTGAACCGGCTGGGAAACCGACTTTCGATGGATCACGCCCGGAGCGACCTTCTCAATGATGTCGCTTTCCTTGGCATTGATGGGGCCTTTGCCGTCGATGGGCTGGCCGAGCGCGTTGACCACACGGCCGATGAGTTCGGGTCCCACGGGAACGGAAAGGATGCGGCCGGTGCACTTGACCGTGTCGCCCTCGGAGATGTGGCCGTAGTCGCCGAGAATCACCGCGCCCACGGAGTCGCGCTCCAGGTTGAGCGCGAGGCCGAAGGTATCGCCGGGGAACTCGAGCATTTCGCCCTGCATCACGTCGGAAAGTCCATGCACGCGGCAGATGCCATCGGTGACGGACACCACCGTGCCCTGCGTGCGGATGTCCGCGGACAGCGCGAGGTTCTGGATCTTGCTCTTGATCAGGTCGCTGATTTCGGACGGGCTGAGGTTCTGCATGTTGATTCTCCGGGTGTCAGTTGCGCAGTGCGCTCTGCATGGCGGAAAGCTTGCCGCGCACGGACGCGTCGATGACTTCGTCGCCCACGCGTACCGTCACCCCGCCAATCAGGGCGGGGTCCACGCGCAGTTGCGGCTTGATGGTTCGGCCGAAGCGCTGTTGAAGGCTTGCCACCAGCCCGGCGAGGGCTTGGGCATCCATGTCGAAAGCCGATGTGATCTCTGCCTCCGCGGAGCCTTCGCGCGCACCCTTGAGGGCTCGGAACTGCACCTCGATCTCGGCAAGGACCTCAAGCCGGCCATTGCGGGCCAAAGCTGCGAGGAAGTTGCGCGCTGCATCGTCTGCCTCGGGCAGCAGGGAGCAGAACAGAGCGACGATGGCGTCGGCGGACACGTTGGGATCGGACACCAGTGCCTTCATCTGGCCATCGGCCGAGAATCGCGCCATGTCCGCGAGCAGGCTCGCCCAACGCTCAAGGGTGCCCGCCTCGGAAGCGGCCGAAAAAACTGCCTCCGCGTAGGGGCGTGCAATGGTGGACGGCTCTGCCATGGCGGGCTCAGAGCTCCTTCTGGAGATCGGAGAGCATGGCGGCGTGCACGCGGGCGTCCACCTCTCGCTTCAGGATGCGCTCAGCGCCGGCGACGGCGAGAGCCGCCACCTGTTCACGAAGACTTTCGCGGGCCTGGGAGATTTCCTGCTCGAGTTCGGCTTTGGCCGCGGCACGCTCGCGATCCGCTTCGGCGCGCGCAGCGGCCTTGGCTTCTTCGATGAGCTGGATACCGCGCTTTTCAGCCTGCGCGAGGATGTCGGTGGCGCGCCCGCGGGCTTCGGAGATGACCCCCTCGGCTTCGCGGTTGGAGCGTTCGAGGGCCGTGCGGCCCTGCTCGGCGGCGGCCAGACCGTCCGCAATCTGCTTCTGGCGCTGCTCGATGGCCCGCAGCATGGGCGGCCAGACGAACTTGACCGTGAACCAGATGAAGATGGCGAAAGAGACGGCCTGTGCGACGAGCGTCAGGTTGATGTTCATGCCTGCCCCGGCGTGGAAGGAGGGTGGATCAGCCCGCGGCCTGGACCACGGCGAGCAGCGGATTGCCGAAGGCAAACAGCATGGCAAGACCAACGCCGATGATGAACGAGGCGTCGATGAGGCCCAACAGAAGGAAGACCTTGGCCTGCAGGGAGTTGGTGAGCTCGGGCTGACGGGCGGCGGCTTCAAGGAAGCGGCTGCACATGATGCCCACGCCGATGCATGCGCCCGCAGCGCCGAGGCCGATCATCAGGCCGATGCCGATGCCCGTGTAGGCTTGGATCATGGCGAGGAGTTGCAGCTTTTCCATGGTTTGTTTCCTTTGTGGATGGAACGTTGGGAGGGGAAGTCGCAGCGCGACGGCGATCAGTGGCTTTCGTGCGCCATGGCCAAATAGACCACGGTGAGCATCATGAAGATGAAGGCCTGCAGCACCACGATAAGGATGTGGAAGATGGCCCACCCGGCGCCCAGGATGGCGCCGAAGACCGTGCCCGCCAAACCGGTGGCGGCCCAAAGCCATAGCAGCAGGAAGATGATCTCACCGGCATACATGTTGCCGTACAGCCGCAGTGAGTGGGACAGCGGCTTGGAGATGTATTCCACCAGGTTGAACAGCAGGTTTGCTGGCCACAGCAGCGGATGGCCGCCGAAGGGGGCACAGAACAGTTCGTGGATGAAGCCCCCGACGCCCTTCACCTTGATGGAGAAGTAGATCATCAGGAACCAGACCGACAACGCCAGTGCAAAGGTGGTATTTACGTCGGCGGTGGGCACTTGCCGCCAGTTGTGCAGGTGGAAAACGTGCTCGTAGATCCAGGCCATGATGTCCACGGGCAGGAAATCCATGGCATTCATGAGCAATACCCACACGAATACCGTGAGGGCGGCGGGCGCCACAAAGCTGTGGCGATCGCCATGGAAGATGCCCTTCACCTGATCGTCGATGAAGCCGAACACCAGTTCCACGAAGGCCTGGCGACGCCCGGGGACGCCGGCGGTGGCGCCACGCGTGGCCAGCCACAGGAAACCGATGCCCAGCACGCCCATGACCAGCGCCATCACCACCGAATCGACGTGCAGCGTCCAGAAGGACCCCTGCCCGGTCTGAGCGGTGAAGTTGGTGAGGTGGTGACCGATGTATTCGGTGGGGGTTAGGGTGGATTCCGAGGACATGACAGGCTGGGACCCCTAGTTGTCCCTGACGAACATCGCCAGCGATTGAATGAGTACGGCAACGACAAACGTAAAGACCACGATCACGGGAACCACGTGCGGCACCCTGGTGAGCACGACCCAGAGCAAGGCAACCACGACCACGATCTTGATGACCTCGGCGCGCAAGACCCCCGTGAGCGCTGCCCCTGCCCCCGCGCGTGCCCGCAGGCTTGGCTGGGCAGCCCAGAAGAAAGCAAGACCACCGAGCACACTCACGGCGCCACCAAGCAAGGCCGACAGCAAACCGTTAGGACCCAAGGTTGCCCAGGCGAGGAGCCCGGCCAAGGCCGTGACCAGCAGTTGCCAACGCAGCACAGTGCGAAAGGAATGACGCACGGCCGCAGCCACGACGCCCAGTCTCCAGCAAGATGTTGCACGACACAAAAACCCAAGGAGTGTATCGGCTCAAGCGAGGCTCGGTCAAGACGAAGACGACCCTTGAGGGTGCGTCCTCAGCCGCAACAGGACGGTGTCGAGCTGGTCGAGCGATCCGTAGTGAATCACCAGTCTCCCTGACCGGCCTTTTCCTTGCAACACCTGCACGCGCATGGCGAGACGGTCGGACAGTTCCTCCTCCAGGCGCCGGATATCCGCATTGGTTCGAGGGCGGCTGCGCAATCCCTGTTTCGGCGAACCGGCTGCCCGTTCCGCCTCTCGCACCGAAAGCCCCTGTTTGGCGATGCGCTGTGCCAGTTCGAACTGGCGCGGGGCATCGAGAGGCAACAGGGCCCGTGCGTGCCCCATCTGCAACTCGCCCGTGATGAGCATTTGTTGAATTGCCGCCGGCAGGGCCAGCAGGCGCAGGAGATTCGAAACCGCGCTGCGTGAACGCCCGATCGCCTCGGCGGCGCTCTGGTGGGTCATGCCGAATTCATCCAGCAAACGTTGAACGCCCGTGGCTTCCTCGATGGCATTGAGCTGTTCGCGCTGGATGTTTTCCACCAGCGCGGTCGCCAGCGCGGCCTCATCGCCCACTTCCCTGACCAGCACCGGAACGCGTTCCAGCCCCGCCGCCTGGGCGGCTCTCCAGCGGCGCTCGCCGGCGATAATCTCGAACCCGTCGTTTCCCATCGGTCTGGCGAGGATGGGTTGCACCATGCCCTGTGCCCGCAGCGAAGCTGCAAGCGCCTCGATGGCCTCGGGATTCATGTTGGTGCGCGGCTGGTAGCGCCCGGGACGCAACTGCGCCGGTGACAATTCGAGCAACCGGTCGCCCTGCGGCGCAGGCGCAGCCTGTTCTCCCAACAAGGCGTCGAGGCCACGGCCGAGGCCCTTCACTTTCACCATCCAAGAACTCCCTTCACACGGGCTTCAATTCGCGGCCTGCTTTCCAAGGATCTCGCCCGCCAGAGCCAGATAGGCAAGGGCGCCCTTGGACTGCCGGTCATAGCTCAGCGCAGGAACACCGTAGCTCGGGGCTTCAGCAAGCCGGACGTTTCGCGGAATCACGGTGCGGTACACCTTGTCGCCAAAGTGCTGCTGGAGCTGCTCCGAGACCTGCTGGCCCAAGGTGTTTCGCGGGTCGTACATGGTGCGCAGCAGCCCTTCGATGTCCAGTTCGGGGTTGAGATTGGCTCTGACTCGTTTGACCGTGTTGACCAGGTCGGAGAGACCTTCCAGCGCGTAGTACTCGCACTGCATGGGAATCATCACGGCCTGGGCGGCGACCAGGGCATTCACGGTGAGCAAGTTGAGGGCGGGCGGGCAATCGATCAGCACGAAGTCATATTGGTCACCCAGCGCCGCCAAACCCTCCTTCAACCGCACCTCGCGACGCTCCAGGTCCACCAGCTCCACCTCCGCGCCGGCGAGTTCGCGGTTGGCCGGGATGACGTCGTAGTTGCCCGCCTGGGAGCGAACCCGTACCGCATCAATAGCTTTTTCTCCAAGAAGAACATGATAAACGGTGGCTGTGAGCGCCCGCTTATCAATGCCACTGCCCATGGTGGCATTGCCCTGGGGGTCTAGGTCGACCAGCAACACCCGGCGACCTGCCAGCGCCAGACCAGCGGCAAGATTGACGGTGGTGGTGGTCTTTCCCACCCCTCCCTTCTGATTGGTGATGGCGAGGATGCGTGCCACAGACGATCAGCCTGTTTCCGTGGCGGCGCGAACCACCACGAGGTGACGGGGTTCCACGCCCGGAACGTTAAGCGCGAGCACTCGCTCACAGGAAAATCCTTGTGGCATGGCAGCAATCTCCTCATGGGGGTGAAGGCCCTTCATGGCGAGAAGACAACCTCCCGGCGCCACCAGATGGCCAGCCAGACGCAGAAAATCGGGCAACTCCGCGAAAGCGCGCGAAATCACGGTGTCGAACTGCCCTGCCGATTCCCACTGCTCCACTCGGGTCCGCTCCACGCTGGCATTGGCCAGCCCGAGCTCCCCGATGGCCTGGGTAACGAAGGCTAGTTTCTTGTGGTTGCTGTCCAGCATCACCACCGATATATCAGGTCGGGCGATGGCGATGGGGATGCCTGGCAAACCGGCGCCGGTGCCCACATCCAGAACACGCTGCCCGCGGAGATGGGGAACAACCGCGAGGCTGTCCAGCAAGTGGTGGCTGACCGACCTGGTTTCGTCACGAATGGCCGTGAGGTTGTATACGCGGTTCCATTTGTAGAGCAAGGCCAGGTAGCGCAGCAATCTGTCCTGCTGGTCGGCCGTGAGCTCGAGGCCCAGGGACTCACAGCCTTCCGCCAGAGTTTGGGCCGGCGGCTTCAACGCGTGCCGCCGGCAAGGCGGGCATTCCCTGCCAGGCCGCCTCCCCGCTTGAGGTGCACCAATAAAAGCGAGATGGCAGCCGGTGTCATGCCATCGATCCGGGAAGCCTGCCCGAGGGTTTCCGGGCGATGCCGCTCGAGTTTCTGCCGCACTTCCACCGACAAACCCCGCACCGCCTGGTAATCCAGATCCGCCGGCAACCACAGCGATTCGAGCTGTTCGCGGCGGATCACTTCGTCCTTCTGCCGCTCGATGTAACCCTGATACTTGACCTGCACCTCCACCTGGAAAGCCACCTCCGCATCCGCTACGGCTGGACCCACGCCTTCGAGACCCATCAGCCCAGCGTAGTCCACACCCGGGCGCCGCAGCAGCTCGTCAAGCCGGTGCGCCTCGGCGGGCACTTTCCCTAGCAGCGATTCGAGCGCCGCTGCTCCCGTCAACCGCGGATTGACCCAGGTATTTCGCAAGCGCTCTCGCTCTCGCGAAACCGCTTCACGCTTGGCTTCAAAGCGCGCCCAGCGAACATCATCCACGAGCCCGAGGGCGCGGCCGGCTTCCGTGAGGCGCAGGTCGGCGTTGTCTTCCCGCAGACTTAGCCGGTACTCGGCCCGGCTGGTGAACATGCGGTAGGGTTCAGTGACGCCCTGGGTAACCAGATCATCCACGAGAACGCCGAGATACGCCTGATCGCGCCCAGGTATCCAGGGCGCATCGTTGCGGGCAGCCCGCGCGGCATTCACGCCAGCCAGCAAACCCTGGGCGGCCGCTTCCTCGTACCCGGTGGTGCCATTTATCTGGCCCGCGAAGAACAATCCCCCGATGGCGCGCGTTTCCAGGGAGGCATGAAGGCCTCGAGGGTCGAAGTAATCGTATTCAATGGCATAGCCAGGACGCAGGATGTGGGCATTTTGCAGCCCCCGGATGCTGCGCACCACCGCCAGTTGTACATCGAAAGGCAGGCTGGTAGAGATCCCGTTGGGATAGATCTCGGGGGTGTCGAGACCCTCTGGCTCCAGAAAAACCTGGTGGGAGTCCTTGGCGGAGAAACGTACCACCTTGTCTTCGATGGAGGGACAGTAACGGGGCCCAACGCCTTCGATCACCCCGGAAAACATGGGGGAGCGGTCCAGGGAATTGCGGATCAGTTCATGGGTTCCGGCATTGGTGTGGGTGATCCAGCAGGGCAGCTGGCGCGGATGCATGGCGACCGTGCCCATGAAGGAGAACACCGGAACCGGATCGTCTCCGGGTTGCTCTTCCATCACCGAAAAATCGATGCTGCGGCCATCCAGGCGGGGCGGCGTTCCAGTCTTGAGCCTGCCCACCGGCAGCTTCAGTTCCCTCAACCGGGCTGCAAGACCAACACAAGCGGGATCGCCGGCCCGTCCGGCTGGGTGGTTGGTGAGTCCTACGTGAACCAGGCCGGAGAGGAAAGTCCCCGTGGTCAGCACCACAGCATCCGCTTCAAAACGAATGCCCAGTTGGGTGACCACGCCTGTCACGCGGTCGCCTGCCAGGGTGAGGTCTTCCACCGCCTGCTGAAACAGCGTGAGGTTCTGCTGCGTTTCCAGGCGACGCCGGATTGCGGCTTTGTAAAGCGATCGGTCTGCCTGGGCCCGCGTGGCGCGCACCGCTGGTCCCTTGCTACCGTTGAGCGTCCGGAACTGGATGCCCGCCTCGTCGGTGGCGAGGGCCATGGCACCCCCGAGCGCGTCCACTTCGCGCACCAGGTGTCCCTTGCCGATCCCCCCGATGGAGGGATTGCACGACATCTGTCCGAGGGTCTCGATATTGTGGGTGAGCAGCAAAGTGCGGCTCCCCATACGGGCCGCCGCCAGGGCGGCCTCGGTACCGGCGTGACCTCCGCCAACCACGATGACTTCGAAACGCTCGGGGTACAGCATGGGATCGACGTGAAAGGCCGGCGGCAAAAAAAACAGCGCGCGATGATACCGCAAATCAACGGCTTTCCCTCGTCGGAGCCGACCGCCGCGGCGTAATGTTTCACGTGAAACAGGCACAGGGGTTCGGTGTCGCTTCAAGCCCCGGCCGACGGGGCGTTGTTTCACGTGAAACAACGCTCTCCCATACGCTCTTGCTACGGGAAAGACTCCAAGCCTGCCTTTACTGCCAGCAGCAGCACGACGCACACCAGTACCCCGCGGACCAGTCGCCCCCCGAGCCGGACCGCCATGGTGGCACCCAGCCAACCGCCGCAAACGTTGCCCACCGCCAAAGGCAGGGCTGCCAGCCACAGTACCGAGCCCGAGGCGGCGAAAACCACCAGCGCCCCGGCATTGGTTGCCAGGTTCACGACCTTCGCCGCCGCACTCGCCGCCACCGGATCGAGACCTAGCCAGCGTTGCAACGCCAGAACCAGAAGACTGCCCGTTCCAGGACCAAAAAACCCGTCGTAGAGCCCCACTCCCCCACCGAGCAACCACTGGCCGTGCCCGCCCACCCGCTCACGGCGCTGCGGCAGTGACCGAACCAATTCACTGGAAACCAGCATCCACACGAGCACGACGATCACCAACGCCAGTATCAGCGGCCTCAGGAACGTAGCCGGTATCTGCATGGCCGCAGCTGCTCCAAATGCACCACCGGCGGCGCCCCAGCTCGCCATAGGCCACCAACGACGCAGACGCACAAAACCCGATGCCCGATAGCGCCAGAGCGCCGTCACCGTGCCACCCATAGACGAGAGTTTGTTGGCCCCCAGCAGCGCCTGAACCGGTACGCCTGGAAAGCCGGCCAACAACGCCGGTACCTGCACCAGCCCCCCACCGCCGCCGATGGCGTCAATCCACCCGGCCAACACGCCTGCGATAAACAGAAAAACCAATCCCGGCAAGGATTCCAGCACGCTATTTGCCGATGCAGAACTGCATCATGGGCTGGAAGGCGCGTGGTTGCTGAGGGTCAGCACGCAGGGGGCTGATGTGTACATGCGTGTGTACATGAAAAGATCTCGCCATGCCGTGCCGAATAGGACAAGCGCTTCCGGCGCCGGCGAGCAGCTGGTGTGTATCCGCCCTCCAGCTGGTGCGTATCCGACAGCGCCTGGTGTGTATACGGGGTGGGGTGGTGAGGATTACTCAGAGTGCCGTCGACATGACCGGGCGGCGGCTTGGCCACAACCACCGTAATTCGTCCAACAACCTGTTGGACAAAACGATCGCCCAGGCGTCCGTGTCCGAGTGCCACAGCCTGTGGCACAAATTACAGCCCTTCTCCTTCGGCCATACCATCGTCAGTGGCTCGATCGAGAGCTCTGGTCGCGCACCAAGTGGTCGAAGAACTCCTGCAGATGGGGCTGCGCGAAGGCGCGACCTACCTTGCCCCGCACGCCCGCGCGCTGCATCCGATCTGCGGCGCTGTTCAGGCATGCAGTCCAGCGGCGATCCAGCAGCAGGTAGTCACATACCGTCGCTGCGGGCACGGTATGCACCAGGTCCATCGCGTCGTGATCATCTATGCGGCAGGCCTGGTTGATGTGGGGCTCGCGCAGAAGTTCAGCGAGCAGGGCGTCGCCAACGTCCATCGCGGCGACCGACCTGAACTTCGACGCAAAGCGCTGCTTTTCCTGATCGGCGGCTGAAGCCCTGATGGCGTTGACCACCTGCTTCTTGAACTCGTCGAATAGCGGCAGCAGAAAGGCTCGCTGGCGCACGGCTTCTTGAACAAACTGGGTCGTGTTCAAGGTACCACCTGCGATATGTGCACGCGCGGCGAGATCTTTGAGCATCCAATGTTCGTCCGGCGGATCGTCCGACGGGACGGCCTTCTTCGACAGCGCGAAGCCGGGATCCGAGTACAGATCCGCCACATAGACCGAGGGCATCGCTCGGCGGAGAAGCTCCTCGACCGCGACCGCCTGATCCAGGTCGGTCATCGCAGCGAACTCCATCAGGTTTGCGCACGTAAACAGCCAAGTGCCACGAGACTGCCGAAGAGCGCCGACGAAGCGATCCTGCAGCGACATGTCTTCCGAGAAGAGTCGTACCGCCCAGTGATCCAAGAAGACAGCCGGGCGTGCGAGCCGCTGCCGCAACAGCACTCGTCCATCCGCCTGCCTGACGATCTCGATGCTCATGATCAACGGGCCGACGGCCAGAGCAGCGCAATCACTCGCGCAGCCCCTACGCCGAATACAAATGCCGCTGAAACCCCACGAACACCCGCCGCACCTGATCCGGCCGGCCAAGGTCCGCGAAGGCGTCGGCGATCGCGTTGCGGTACTTGAGCTTCAGCAGCGGTGAGAGCTTCTCGGCATCGAGCTCGTCCACGCCCTGCGCCACATACTGCGCGAGCACGAAGTCGATGAAGGCGCGCTGCTTGTCGGTGAACTCGGCGCCGGTGGCCGCCTTCGCCGCAGCGGCCCGGTCTGCACGCGATACCGGCGGAGCGGCAAAGGACACATAGGCCAGTACATCGAACAGGTCGCTGTTGTCGGCCTCGATCACCTTCTGCATCTCGGCCAAAGGCTCGCGCCCAAAGCCCTTGTCGGCCAGCCCGGCCAGCAGCTTGCGTCGCGTGTCCGGGTCGCTCCACAGGCGGCGCAGCTCGTCCTCGTCCTTGAAGAACTCGGGCAGCGCTCCGAACAGAGACTCCAGGAACTGCGCGGCCGACATAGGCCGCCCATCAGCACTCCAGAAAGAGGTGGCCGTCATGTGCTGGAGCTGGCGCTCCTTGCCATCGGCCAGCCGCACCTTGATCTTGGCGGGCGGCTTCTCCTCGGTCTCGGTAGGCGGGGGCTCCTTCACCTCTCCGGGTGGCGACTTGCCGTCCGTCGTCACCACTCGCGGCTCGGGCTCCACCGGCTCGCCGTCCCACTCGGGATCGCTGAACAGGTGGTGAGCCTTCACGAAGTCGTGGATGGTGAAGTAGTCCTTCCCATCGTAGAGCCGTGTGCCGCGCCCGATGATCTGCTTGAACTCGATCATCGAGTTGATCGGCCGCATCAGGACGATGTGCCGGACGTTGCGCGCATCCACACCGGTCGAGAGCTTCTGCGAGGTGGTGAGCACGGTCGGGATGGTCTTCTCGTTGTCCTGGAAGTCGCGCAGATGCTGCTCGCCCAGCGCACCATCGTTGGCGGTGACGCGCACGCAGTAGTTCGGGTCAGCCACCGTCTTGCGCTGATTGATCAGGTCTCGCACCGCCAGCGCGTGCAGCTGCGTCGCGCAGAAAACCAGCGTCTTCTCGCGCGGGTCGATGGAATCCATGAAGATCTTCACGCGGTAGGCCTCGCGCGAACGAATCTCGATGAGCCGATTGAAGTCCTTCTCCTCGTAACGGCGGCCGGCCTCGATGTCGCCCTCCACGATCTCGTCGTCGGGCGTGTAGACGTACTCGTCGAGCGTGGTGGCGATCTGCCGCACCTTGAAGGGCGTGAGGAAGCCGTCGTTGATGCCCTCCTTCAGTGAGTACTGGTACACCGGCTCGCCGAAGTAGGCGTAGGTATCGGCATTCACCGTGCGCTTGGGCGTAGCCGTCAGGCCCAGCTGCACCGCGGCGCTGAAGTAGTCGAGGATGGCGCGCCAGCTGCCCTCGTCGTTGGCCCCGCCACGGTGGCACTCGTCGATGACGATGAAGTCGAAGAAGTCCGGCGGGTACTCGCCGAAATAGGGCGACCCGCCGGGCCCACTCATGAAGGTCTGGAAGATCGTGAAGAAGATGCTGCCGTTCTTCGGCACGCGGCCCTTGCGGCGAATGTCGGCGGGGTCGATACGTACCAGCGCATCGTCGGCAAACGCCGAGAAGGCGTTGTAGGCCTGGTCCGCCAGGATGTTGCGATCGGCCAGGAACAGGATGCGCGGCCGGCGCGAAGGCTCTGTGCCAACGCGCCAGTCGTTCAGGTTCCAGCGGCTGTGGAACAGCTTCCAGGCGAGTTGGAAGGCGATGAAGGTCTTGCCGGTGCCGGTGGCCAGCGTGAGCAGGATGCGGTCGCGCCCGGCGCCGATGGCCTCGAGCACGCGGGCAATCGCGATCTCCTGGTAGTAGCGCCCCTGCCAGGTGCCGCCCTTGTCCTCGAACGGGATGGTGGCAAAGCGCTCGCGCCACGCTGCGGCCGCAGCCTCGGCCTGCCCGAAGGTCTGCGCCCAGAGCGCCTCGGGGCTGGGGAAGCCCACCACGTCGCCTTCGGCGCCGGTGGCCATGTCGACGCCGTAGATGGCCTGCCCATTGGTGCTGTAGGTGAAGCGCACCGCCAGCTTGGCCGCGTAGCTCTTGGCCTGCGCCACGCCCTCGGTGTGCGCCTGTGCCCAGGCCTTGGCCTCCACCACCGCCAGCTTGGTGTTTCGGAAGACCAGCACGTAGTCGGCGATCTCGGCCCGCGCGCGCCGGCCCTGGCCCGCACCAGCCGATCCGGGCTGCAAGCGCCCGAGCGTGATCCCGTGCTCACGCAGTACCCGGCTGCCCTCGACCACGCCCCAGCCGGCGGCCTTCAGCGCGGGGTCGATGTGCTCGGCGCGGGTTTCGGCTTCGTTCATGGGCGGGACGGATTGCCGTAGGCTGCGTGGAAAGTGGATCGGGAGTGCCAGGTCGGCGTTACAGCCTCGGTGAGGGTCACCGGGGCTTTTCGCTTTCTGGAGCCGCTCAAGGGTGCTGCGATCAAAACCGGATCAAGAAATTTCCACGGTCCAAGACGCTTCCAAGTCGTTGAGTTTCCTGATCTTTGCCTTCGCTCGGCTCGCTGTAGACCGCCCAGGATCAAGACCCGATCAAGAAACCGGCCGTGGTATCGGTTAGCGATTAAATGGGCAAGCTGTTGATCTGGAACGATCTTTGCACATCGCCTGGCATCCCGTCGGAGCTGCCCTAAAGCAAGGCTGCAGGGGTTGCGCGGCCGCTTGAGTGGTCTCATGTCGTCACGCCCAGAACGTCTGGTAGCGGACATGCCGATCGGGCGTTGAGCAGTCATGGGACCCGTCAGTCGGCAGGCCGAACCGGATCAAGCGCCTCACCCGACAGGTAGAGACCCACCGTGGCTGTCGTCCAGACGGATACGCCGACGCCGAAGAAGTCACGGTCTTCGGTCCAGATCGGACAGCCCAACTGCAGCGCACACGCCAGTACCGACCAGTCGAGGGGGTCGCGCCGCCCGATACGCGCCAGGGCAGCCACCCGGGACGGGTCGTAGCTCTGTGCGGGGACCGCTGTGACCACCAATGCCAACGCGTCAAGCGCCCGCAGCGCTGCAGCCAGATCTTCAGCCGCCGCACCGCGGGCGCTCAGGATGGCAGGCAGGTGCTCCTGCACCTCTTGAAACGCGGTGTCCGGGGCGAGGAAGTTCACGCCGGCGGCGTGATCGGCGATCAGCGCCGAGACCTTAACACCCAACACCGCGCGGATCAGGATGTTCGCATCGAGGACGATGGCCCGCGTGGTCATCTCGCAGGAGTCTTGCGGCCACGGGCCGACTTGCCACGCCGCAGCGCATCGAATTCCGCGACCACCTGCTCAAGTTCAGCATCATCGAGCGGGAGTGCGGCCCTCGCCTGCTCCGACGCAGCGCGCAGACGCTCGATGTCGGCCGTCGAGGGCTGGCGCAAGGGCACGAACAACCCAACCACCTGCCCGTGCCGGGTGATGGTGACGGGCGCGTTGGTCTCGATGTACTCGGCCAGCGATGCGCGGAACTCGCGTATGCCGACGGAAGGCGTTTCCATGATCGGGCTCCTGGCTTGACGTGGACAGTACCGGGATTCTCGCCGATTTGTGTACACAAATGCAAGGCGCTGGAGCGGCTGCACGGGGCCGATCAGAGCGCGCCGCTGAAGGCTTGATGGAGGAGGGATTGCTTGAGTTCGTCGAGGGTGGCGAGCTTTCGCTTGTACACCCCGTGGAGCTGTTCGCTCTGCTCCATGCCTCTTTCCAGTCGATCCACGACTTCTGCTTGTTCGTCCAAGGTGGCCGGGATCGGGATCGGAATGGAGTTCAGCGCTTTCTGGTTCAGCTTCGGCTGGGCAGCGCCAGTGATGTATTCATCAAGCGGGATGCTCTCCAGATAGAACTCGACGAACTTCTGTGTCGCCATGCTCCCGAACTTGAGAATGTGGGCGTGGTTATTGACCCAGTAGCGACCACTGACCGAGAAAGCGATGGGCGTCGATCGTGCAAGCAGGTTTGCTCCGTCCTCGGACACCAGCAAGGTGTCACCGTCAAAGATGTAGTCAGCCACGTAGTCCACGATGCCTGACGCTCCGTAGTACGGGAACTCACCGGCCTTTCTGTCGCTCTTGGTGATCGGCACGCGCTTGCTGTCAAGATTCGTCGATAGTTGGTCGACTGTCTTGGTCGGCCAGCGTGCTGCGCCGCGCATGAAGATGCTCTTCGCTTCGCTACTGAACAACTCCCGCGCATTCCGCAGATTCTTCTCGGCATGGGCCTTGGCGGTCGCGATGCCCTCGAAAGCTTCGTCGAGGATGGCGACGATGCGGCGCTGCTCGTCAGCGTGAGGTAACCAGATCTGAATCGCCTCTATGTCCGCCTTGTTGATGGACGCAAACACCGCTCCTTGCTTGCCCGATATCTCGGGGCGCTTGAAGAGCAATTGATAGAAGAGAAAGTCTCTGTGTAGCTTTGAACCGTCACATCGAATGGCCGCAAGCCCACGGCCGATGCACATCCTCTGCGTTGCAAAGTTGATCGGGCCTACAGGTGCGCGAACGGAGATCAGGATGTCACCTTCCTGAGCCTCCTTCGTTACCTCTGTAGTCCACGTTGTCGGTGCTCCTATGTATCGTTCTCCGAACTCCTTCTTGCCTTGGTAGAACGGTAGGCCTTGGCCGTGAGCGTTATAGAAGCTGCCGTCGGGCGACTGTCCAGCGATGACAAGGCATACACCGCCGAGAGGAACTGACGGCCTCACGCCAACAACCCCCGAATCTCGCTTAACACCTCCGCCGCCTCGGCATCCAGCGCCTCGATCTCACCCAGGATCTCCTGCGGCGTGCGCATCACCACCTCGCCGCCGCCGTTCGGGTTCTTCACAGACAGGTCCCAGGTGGTGGTGTCGATGGCGGCCACATCCACCGACCAACTCTGCTTCGAGTCCGCAAAGGTCTTCTGCAGGGCGAGGAAGTCCGCCAGATCGTCGTCGTTCAGCGGGTTGGTCTTGCCCAGGCTGCGGCCGGGGTCGAGCTGGTAGAACCACACGCGGCGGGTGGGCGCGCCCTTCTCGAAGAACAGCACCACCGTCTTCACGCCCGCGCCCTGGAAGGTGCCGCTCGGGCAGTCCAGAACGGTGTGCAGGTTGCAGCTTTCCAGCAAGAGCTTGCGCAGGATGGTGCTGGCGTTGTCGGTGTTCGATAGGAAGGTGTTTTTGATGACGATGGCCGCGCGCCCACCAGCCTTCAGCGCCTTGATGAAGTGCTGCAGGAACAGGAAGGCCGTCTCGCCCGTCTTGATGGGGAAGTTCTGCTGGACCTCCTTGCGCTCCTTGCCGCCGAAGGGCGGGTTGGCGAGGATCACCTCGTAGCGGTCGCGGTCCTGGATGTCGTTGAGGTTCTCGCCCAACGTGTTGGTGTGGCCGATGTTCGGCGCCTCGATCCCGTGCAGGATCATGTTCATCACGCCGATCACATAGGCCAGGCTCTTCTTCTCGCGTCCGTAGAAAGTGCGCGTCTGCAGCGTGGCCAGGTCGTCGGTACTGGCGGCCTTCTGGCTCAGGTACTCGAAGGCCTCGCACAGGAAGCCGGCGGAGCCGCAGGCGCCGTCGTAGATGCGCTCGCCGATCTTCGGGTCCAGCACGCGGATCATGGCGCGGATAAGCGGGCGCGGCGTGTAGTACTCGCCGCCGTTGCGCCCGGCGTTACCCATGTTCTTGATCTTGGCTTCGTACAGGTGCGAGAGCTCATGCTTCTCGGTCTGCGAGCGAAAGCGCAGCTCGTCCACCAGATCGATCACATCGCGCAGGTTGTATCCGCTCTGGATCTTGTTCTTGATCTCGCCGAAGACCTCGCCGATCTTGTACTCGATGGTGTTGGGGCCGCTGGCGCGCTGCTTGAAGCCCGCCAGGTACGGGAAGAGCTGACCATCAACGAAGTCACGCAGGTCATCACCGGTGACGGCGGCATTGTGGTCCAGTCGGCCGTTAGCATTCTTCGGCGCGGCCCAGCGCTCCCACCGGTAGGCCTCGGCCAGGATGTAGCCGTAGCGCCGGCCTTCCAGCTCGGCTTCGGCAGCCCGGTCAGCCTCCAGCGCGTCGAGGTACTTGAGGAACAGTAACCAGGACGACTGCTCGGTGTAGTCCAGCTCGCTGGTGCAACCGGCATCCTTGTGCAGGATGTCGTCAATGTTCTTGAAGGTCTGTTCGAACACGTGTTGTCCGTTTCCTGGGTAACTGCCTATCCGGCGCCGACAGCAGGCATGGTGCCGCCGAACGCCGAAGGGTAACGGTCATTCTCACGGAAAGCATCCCATGGCCGGTCAGCCCTGCCCCGGCCGGCCTGCCGCCGCAGCCTCGTTGGTGTCATTCATTCAGGTAAGTGTTTCTGTCCGTCCCGATCGCCTGAGCGAATCGGGAACTGATGCGGACGCGGGACACCACTCCCGCTCCTGTGCCGACTTCCTTCTTCCTGGCCTGCCCGGCACGGCCTTGGCCTCGGTGACGCTCGCTGCGGCGAGTCGGCCCACCGATCGAGCCTCTGCCGCGTGAGCGGCGCCCCGGGGCTCGGGGGGTTGCGCCAGGTCGATCAGACCGTTGGACGCTTGCACGACGAATCCCGCTTGTGGCGGGGTCATCAGGAACGGCTTGCCGGGGATGCCGGCTGCGGCAGGGAGCCCGTCACTTGGCTCTGTCACTTGCGCCTGCACTCGGCAATCGCTTGCTGGGCGCAGTTTTTGGCGCGCCGTCACTACCGGCGCGCCGCGTAGTGACGGCGCACATCGCTGGCGCAGCGGCCAGCCGCTGAAGGGTTGCCGCAGCCTGCCGATGGGCTCGGCAGCTGGCGCAGAGGTCGACGCGTTCTCCTGCCTTGCGGCGGCCGGCTCTCGGGAGACTTGCCGGCTCAGGTGCCCGAACTTCGGGCGGGCAATGCGTGACGGGCATCAAGCGGGCTGACTCAGCCAACGGGAATTGCTGCAGAGGCTACCGCCCTCGCCGACCGCGCGCATCCGCAGTGCGGACATCGCCGCCGCCCGCTGGTCTGCGAGATGACCCGCCCCTTCCGACATCTGCCGATGGGCACCGCCTTGTGCGATCGGCTCCCGAAAAGTTGCACGGAGTCCCGACACTTTCGCGCCGAAATCCGTATGCCTATGGAGGTCCGCCGCTTTTCGACGGCAACCGTCACGGCGGGCCTCCCTCCACTACGGGAGCACACACCCATGAAACACGGAAGCACGAGCACCCCCGTCATCCTCCGCCGGCCGCAGGTCGAAGCGCGCACCGGCCTGTCGCGCAGCACGCTGTACCAGTACATCCAGGACGGCCTCTTTCCGCGGCCGGTGTCGCTGGGCGCGCGGGCAGTGGGCTGGCTGGATTCCGAGGTGAACGCCTGGATCGCCGCGCGGGCCAAGGCCGTGCGGCCCGGCGCGGCCCCGGGCCGTTGAGGTGGCGCCATGGCCACCCCATTGCCGCCGCAGCGCGGCCTGCCCTCATCGGTGCCCGACGTCGCCCGGGTGCTCGACCAGTTCCGCGCCGCACTGCGCGCCCGGGACATCGTACCGCCCGAGCCGATCGTGGCCGACGGTCGCCTGCACCGCTGCCATGCCGCTGGCCGGCACGGCCGGGGCGACGCGGCCTACCTGCTGCACCTGGACGGCATCCCGGCTGGCGGGCTGGAAAACTGGCGTGACGAGCTCGGCTGGCAGACCTGGCGATGCGAGCTTTCGCGAGCGCTCACTGACGCGGAACGCCACGTGCTGCGTGAGCGTACCCAAGCGGCGCGGGCCGAAAGAGACCGCGACACGGAGGCCCGCCACGCCGCCGCCCGAGCAACCGCAGCCCGTTTGTGGGCCGCGGCCGCACCCGCTACGTCGGGCCACCCCTACCTCACCCGCAAGGGAGTGCAGCCCTTCGGGCTGCGAGTCTGGCGCGGCGTGCTGCTCGTCCCGGTGCGCGACCTGGCCGGCGGGCTGCACAGCCTGCAGTTCATCGGCGCCGACGGCGGCAAGCGGTTCCTGCGCGCCGGCCGGGTTCAGGGGCTGGGGTGCTGGGTCGGCTCACCACCCGAGACGGACGACCCGCAGTCGCCTATCCTCATCGCCGAGGGCTTCGCCACCGCTGCCAGCCTGCACGAAGCCTGCGGCCACGCGGTGGCCGTGGCCTTCAACGCCGGCAACCTCGAACCCCTGGCCCGCGCCGTGCGCGACCGGTGGCGCAGCACGCCGATCATCGTCTGCGCCGACGACGACCACCACACCGCCGGCAACCCGGGGCTCACCCATACCCGTGCCGCCGCGCGGGTCATCGCCGGCCGACTGGCCGTACCCGACTTCGGCGACGCCCGCCCACCGGACGCCACCGACTTCAACGACCTGCACCAGGTGCGAGGGGTGTCCGCAGTGCTGACATCCCTCGCCAATGCTGCACCGCCCGCACCCGACGAGGTCGTCGCCCCGGAAAATGCTGCACCCTCGTCGCCTGACGACTGGCCCGAGCCCGAACCGCTCACCACGCCGCTCGACCCCTTGCCGTATCCGGTCGACGCGCTGCCGCCAACGCTGCGCGAGGCGGTGCTCGAGGTGCAGGCCTTCGTCCAGGCCCCGGCCGCACTGGTCGCATGCTCAGCCCTGTCCACGCTGTCGGTCGCCGCGCAGGGGCTGGTCAACGTGCGGCGCGACGCACAGCTGGTCGGCCCGGTGTCGCTATATGTATTGGCGGTGGCCGAGTCCGGCGAACGCAAGACCACCTGCGACCGCATCCTCGGCGCAGCCCTCCGCGAGTGGGAGCGCGACCGCACCCGAGCGGCCGCCCCGGAACAGGCCGCGCACGCATCGGCCACCGCCGTGCTGCAGGCGAAGCACGACGGCCTGCTCGAAGCCATCCGCCGCAAGCGGCGCGACGGGCAGGACACCGCCGAGGACGAGGCCGCCCTGAACGAACTCGCAGCCGACACCCCGCAGGCCGCGCCGGTGCCCCGGCTGCTGTACGCCGACGCCACCCCCGAAGCCCTCTCGCACGCCCTGGCCAGCGGCTGGCCCAGCGGCGCGGTGATGTCGGCCGAGGCCGGCGCTGTCTTCGGCGCCCACGGCATGGGCTACGAGACCATCATGCGCAACCTCGCGCTGCTCAACGTGCTGTGGGACGGCGGCGAGATCGCGATCGACCGCCGCAGCAAACCGTCGTTCCGCCTGCGCGACCGCCGCCTTACCTTCGGGCTGATGGTGCAGCCCGAAGCGCTGCGCGGCTTTCTGGAGCGCGCGGGCACGCTGCCCCGAGGAAGCGGCTTCATCGCGCGGTTCCTGATCGCGTGGCCGGCGAGCACGCAGGGCACGCGCAGCTACCGGGGGGCGCCGGAGTCGATGCCGGCAGTGGAGCGGTTCGGCCTGCGAATCCGGGAGCTGCTGGACACGCCACTGACCACGCACGCGGATGGTGGACTGCAGCCGATCGAACTGGCGCTGTCGCCACCCGCGCATGCTGCGTGGGTGCAGGCGCATGACCGCATCGAGCGCGCGCTGGCCGCAGGCGGGGACTTCGCCGACATCCGGGATGTGGCCGCCAAGGCGGCGGAGAATGTCGCGCGCCTGGCGGCGCTATTCCATGTGCTGACGCACGGACCTGGCGGAGTGGTCAACGCGGAGACAATCCATGCCGCCGCGACCATCATTGGCTGGCACCTGCACGAAGCACGCCGCCTGCTCTCGGACCTCGACACCCCGACCGACCTCTCCGCAGCTATCCGGCTCGACGCCTGGCTGATTGCCGAGGCCCGCCGCAGCAGCGACCACCGTATCCCCACCTCGCGCGTCTACCAGCTCGGGCCAAGCTGCGTGCGGGATGCGAAGGCCATGAAGACGGCACTCGCGCTGCTGGCTGAGCGCGGGCGAGCCCGGATGGAGGAGGATGGCAAGCGAAGGTTCGTGGTGGTGAACCCTGCGCTTGTGAGCGGGTGACCGATTGAGTGGTGACCCCGGGTTCGGGCCATCACTGCAGGCCCGGGGGCCTTGCTATTGCTGCTATTCCTGCTGCTGACCCACGCCCGAAGGCTACAGATCGCTAGCAGGAATAGCAGCAATAGCAAGGGTGGGAAGGGTTCGAGTCAACCTCTGTAGGCCGGGAACGACTTGACGCCTGAGGGCACCAGCTGCGACGACCTACGATCCGCAACGACATGTCTGCAGCGTAAGCAGCCAGTGGCAGCCAAAGGGCCAACTCACGCGGAGCGCCATCAAGCCGACATTCGGTCTCGCGGCTGGCACCGCTACGGGCGGCAGCAATGCGGCGGTCTGCTGACACGGGCTGCTCCGTCAACATGTGATCGTTGGCCGCTTACCTTAAACTGGCGGTGCGTCCCTAGGTGCCACCTTGGGAAGTTGAGTTGACGCAAGAAGGTAGAGGGAGTGCCAATGACTAGAGAAAGCAAGCCATTACTTCGGGTGAACCAATGGCTACAAACGTGGGACGTAGCGACCTGGGGAGGTAGTCGTCCGAAGCCCCCGACGCATTTTTACGTCGGCTCGCTTCCGCTTAAGACCCTACGCGCCCTAAGCGGCGTTCAGCCAAGAACCGTCGAAGATCGCCGAGCAAGCAAGACCGCTGGCTATCAGCGCACTCACGACGAGGACCGGCTCTCAAAAATTGGCCGCTACCTTGAGTACGGATTTCCTCTCTCTACCGAAGGGGGCCTGGACCCCGAGGCCCACACCGAGTTGGTCAATCCCGGGTGGCTCCCCACGAGCATCTTGGTCAACGTGCTCGGCCCTAACGAGATCCGCACAAGGAAGGGCAAGGAGCGCACGGTCGCTCCCAACGATATCGTAAAGATCTCCATCAACGATCAGCATTACGAGCTGAACTTCCCAGTCGGCGATGTCGATCCGACCCAAGCACTGCCACCTTTGGAAATTGTGGATGGGCAGCATCGGCTGCTCGCGACGGACCTTATTTCGTTGCCCGATGACTACGAAGTTCCGGTCGTCATATTCGACGACTTGCCATTGACTTGGCAGGCGTACCTTTTCTGGGTCATCAACGTTGAGCCGAAGCGCATCAATACGAGCTTGGCATTCGATCTGTACCCCGAATTGCGGGATCAAGAGTGGCTTAAGCGAGGCGAGTCGATCAGGATCTACCAAGAGCATAGATCGCAAGAGCTGGCCGAAGTCCTGTGGCGCAATCCGTCCAGCCCGTGGAAAGAGCGCATTGAGCTCTTTGGCAAGCGGGTCGATGGACACGTTTCAAATGCTGCAGCGATCCGCTCGCTGATGGCGACGTTCGTGCGGACTTGGGCAAAGGGCAATGATGCAGGGGCCAACCCGGAAGACATCACTAAGTTGGGAGGGCTATTTGGCTCAATCGACAAGAACGGAACCCGCTACATCATCCGCTGGCGACGTCCGGAGCAAGCGGCGTTTTTGATATTGTGCTGGAACGCAGTGCGTACAGCTACGGCCGCTTCAAAGGCGCCTTGGAAGCTTGCGCTTGCCGAAAGCGCAGGCAAGTCAGGTGACGATGCGGCAACTTACGCATTTGCAGGCCCCTTTACTCTGCTCGCTACCGACCAGGGCTTCCGCGCGGTCAGCTTTGCGTACAACTCCTTGACTCAGTTGGTTTACGACAAGGTAGGGCTACTAGAGATCGAAGGATCCGAGAATGAATCTGAGCCCAATAATGAACTCGTTGCAAAAGCTCTGAAGCAGTTGGAATCGAATCGGAGTCTGACAACTTTTGTTCATGCGGTGGCAACCGCGCTGGTCGACGACGTCGACTGGAGAACCAGCGCCGCTCCCGGCATGGTCGAGCAAGACAAGGTCGTACAGGGTCAGTATCGTGGCAGCAGTGGCTACAAGGCGCTAAACAAAGCTGCCTTGACTGCAGCCTTGAAGTCCAATAACGAGCACGTTAGAGAGGCCGCTGAACGGGCACTGGATATTCTGGGCTGGGGCAATGAATAACCGCCATCGCCGCAGCCAAGCGCAACGAAACCAGCCTCATAACCGCCAGCATCGCAACACGCCTCCGCCTGCGCCAGCGGTGCCAGCAAGCCTGATCCCATTCGACCTGTGCGCCCCCAGCCTGATACAGAGCAGCTACGCCAGCTTTAGCCGAGCCGCGCAGCCCTTTGGAGCTCCTCTGCTGCCAGCAACCGAGCCGCCAACCACGCCAGCGGCTCTCGCCGTAGATGCGCTCGTGCATTTGACTGAGGGATGGCGCTTTCTGTCTGCTGCGCTTGCGTCGATGCTCAGTAACGCCCCGGCTCAAGCGATTCATTTCGCCTACTACGGCGAGTTGAGAGCAGCCATATCGCTCCTCTCCTCTCATGGCATGCGCGTCAGCAATAGCGACAACAGCTATTTGGAGCGTGGAGGGACGTCAAAAATTCCGAATTGGCGAACCATGCCGACGCACAAGGTGGTTTGGAAACTTTGGGAAGCTTGGGCCAAGACGCCGGCCGCTGAAGGCCTCTTGCTCGGACAATTGAAGATCCTTCCTTCGGTAACGATTGGCGATCTCAAGGCATCCGTTGGTCGAATCGCGGCGAACACGACGTTGACTCGCTGGGCGCTTGATCTTGCGATGGGGAACGAGCACACGGCAAGAAATCGAGCGAGCTACGAGACACCGATGGCAAGGACCCCGCTTCATCAAATGCAGATTTCGGATTTCGAGTTCGTGCGTGATCTGTGGGTCCTGGCAGAGCCAACAGGCTTTGGCCTACGGTTCGAGCAAGAGCTTGTCAGGTACCTCGTTGATGCGGAGCTGAAAGACGACGCTTTTTCAGTTGACGAGGCTGCCCGAGCCGCTTGGCGACAACGCCTCATAGGCGACCTAGAAAGGACCACGGGCACGCCGCGAACAACACTGATTGCCTTCTTCGACGAGGGTCCATTACCTTCTCCGATTTTTCAGCTTGCGTTCGACAGCGATGTAGAGCCGGCAAACATGATCGCCCGCGCGTTCTTCTTGCTTCGTTTGGCGACACTGATGCCCAACAGTGCGCTGGCGAGCCACCCGGCGACCCCTGCAAAAGAGTGGCTCAAGGACTGGCTCGCACACGCCGGGCTCTTCGACCCCAACTCCGGGACACAACCGGACGAGAAATGGATGGACTTCGAGCACCTGAGACAGCTAGAACGTCCGCCAATGCCATTGCCGTCTCAACTGCATTCGACCTCCGCGCGCAGCACGGATACCCACCTGCTATCAAGAGCTGACGCGCTACTTGCTTGGAGCACCAGTCTTTGAAATACATGGGCTCGAAGCGAGCAATGCTCGGCAACGGTCTTGGTGAAATTTTGGAAAGGATGGTTGGTCGACACAAGCGATTCATTGACCTCTTCGCGGGCTCTGCTTCAGTCGCCTGGCACGTGGCCGAGCGATATCGGATTGAGACTTGGGCGTTTGATCTGCAACGCTACAGCGCAGTTCTTGCTGGGTCCGTAATCCAGCGAGACAGCGCTGCAGATCCCATCGAACTCTGGAACGACTGGCTGCGGCGGGCGACATCGCGTTTCGACACCTTCGGTGTGCTCGTGCCGAGCGACATAGACGCGTCATTCGTCAAAGAGGCTCGAAGCTGGTCAAGCCAGTTTGACAAGAGCACCTTGGTCAATGCCTATGCTGGCCACTACTACAGCCCCGTCCAAGCGGCATGGATTCAAGCCCTTCGCGACACCATTCCCACAAGTTCTCCCAACCGCGAAATATGCCTTGCCGCGCTTGTAGTAGCAGCCAGCAAATGCGCAGCATCCCCTGGTCATACAGCACAGCCATTTCAGCCGACAGATACGGCACTCAAGTACCTGCAGATTAGTTGGCACCGCGATCTGTGCGCCGACGTTCAGGCGGCACTTGATCAGATCACCCCTATCCATGCGCAGGTGGTCGGCGAGGCTCATGTTGGCGATGCCAACCAGATCGCCTCACAGCTTATGCACGGCGATCTAGTCTTCATCGACCCTCCGTACTCCGCCGTCCAGTACAGCCGCTTCTACCATGTACTCGAAGCAATCGCAGCAGGGGTCACAAGCCCAGTATTCGGCGTTGGCCGCTACCCACCACTGAATGAACGGCCTAGTTCGCAATACAGCCAGAAGACCACATCTCTACCCGCGATCAAAGAGCTGCTGGTATCGCTGGCTCAGCGCGAAGTGTCAGCAATCATCACTTTTCCGGACCATGAATGCTCAAACGGCATTGACGCCAGCATGATCAAATGCGCCGCGTCCAAGCTGTTTAGGGTCAAGACGCAGAGCGTGACCAGTGTGTTCAGCACTCTGGGTGGTCCCGCATCAAAAAGGCACGGCCCACGGCTTGCGCGGCTGAGCGCCGATGAAATGATCCTGTGTCTTGAACCCAAATGACCCAGAGCCAGCCGGAGCTGCCGCTGTTGTGACGGGCGCGACGTCCTCGCACACTCTGGCTTTTTCGCCCGGACACCGCAGGCCCGATCGAAGGTGGTAGAGCGGTCACGGTAGGTACGGAGATTGCTTGCCAACTATATGGTGACCGAAGATGCGGTCGCGCTGGTGACGTCAATGATCCTGCTCCTGTCGGTGACCGAGGCGGAATTGCCTCGATCGCCAACATCAAAAAATCACGGATGCAACTAACAACCACCAACCTCGCCGGAGCGCCTATCGCGCGAGCGGTTTAGTCCGGCGAAGTGCTGCCAGCATTCGCCAGATCCGATGTCGAGCGAAGGGTATCGGAAACTGCAAACGTTCACCCGCTGAGTCCGAACTTCTGTACTCAGTCAGTCGCCACAAACACGCCACCCCCGATAAAGCCCCTCCCCCAACCCCTCCACATACTCCCCCCAGAACCCCAGCATCTCCCGCCGCTGCCCCGCATACTCCGCCCGGTTATACACCCCGCGCACCCCGCCAATCGTATGGTTCAGCGCTTTCTCGACCACATCCGCCGGCCAACCATGCTCATGCAGCAAGGTCGACGCCGTCCTCCGCAGATCATGAATCGTGAACGCCGGAATGTCCTGGCCGCGCAGCGCCACCTTCAGCGCATTGTTCATCGCGTTGTGCGCGAAAGGCTTGTCGAGCGACCCGCGGCCGGGCAGCACCAGCTCGCTGCCGCCGGCCAGTGAGCGCAGCTCCGCGAACAGGGCCAGCGCCTGCGGCGACAGGTACACGATGTGCGGCTTGCCGGTCTTGGAGTTCTCGGCCGGGATGTGCCATTCGCCCTTCTCGACATCCACATGCTCCCAGCGCGCGAGCATCAGCTCCGACTTGCGCACCAAGGTGAGCAGGATCAGTCGCAGCGCCACCTTGAACTGCCGGCGCACATTCGAGTCCATCACCGCCTTCAGGAACACGCGGATCTCCTGCGGCGCCAGCGCCCGGTCGCGTGAGCGCGCGCGGTGCACATGCCGCATCGGCAGGGCCATCACTGGATTGGTCGCGGTCAGGCCGGCGGTCATCGCGTAGTCGAACAGCCGCTTGAGCAGGCCGCGGATCACGCCGGCGGCCGCGTCGAAGCCCTCGTCCTTCTTGCGCCAGATGATGCCGCGCACATCCTCGGTGGTCACCTCGCCCACCGGCTTGCTGCCGATGGCCGGCACGATCGACTTGTCGAAGTAGCGCCGAGGGATGGTGGTGTCCTTCCGGTCGCGGTTGACGATCTCGCGGAAGAACCGCTCGCCGAACTCGGCGACCGTCACCTCGGGTCCCAGCCCCTGCCGCGTCAGGCGTTTCTGCGCCGCCGGCGACTGGCCCTGCGCCACCAGCGCCTCGCGCCGATCACGCTCCAGCCGCGCCTGGCGCAGCGACAGCGCCGGGTAGCGCCCCAGCGTAACCCGCTCGGGCTTGCCGTTCACCCGGTAGCGGTAGTGCCAGAGCATGCCGCCGGTGGGGAATACCTCGATCACCAGGCCACGCTCGTCGGTGCGGCTGTAGCGCCTGGCCTCGGGCTTGAGGGCGCGGATGGCGGTGTCGGTGAGCGGCATGGGCGGGCTTCCGTGTACACATGACAGGGTTTCGCCATGATACGCCGGATGTGTACTCATGCGTGTACACGAAACCATTCGGCTCTCGCCGGAAGCTGGCGGTACGCTTGAGACTACAATCTTATATTAATCAATAATTTAAATACTAAACTCGGAAGCCCCTGGAACCCTCCGGACCCCCACCTACTTCCCGATGCAGAACCGCGAAAAGATTTCTCCTAGCAACGCATCGGCACTCATGCGACCACCCACAGCCTCCAGGCTGCGGTGCGCCAGTCGCAACTCCTCCGCCACCAGATCCACAGTTGGGCCCTCGAACTCCAGCGCCGTCGCAAGATGCCGGCACGCTGTATCCAGTGCGTCCAGATGCCGTTGCCGCGCCAGGAACAAGCCCTCGCCCGCCCCCTCACGCCAGCCGGCGGCGTTCAGGATGGCCTGGCGCAGGGCGTCGAGGCCATGCCCCGTGTGGGCCGACACACGCAGCACCCCTGCCGGCGGAGATGCCGCTTCGGCAGGCAGCAAGTCGGCCTTGCTCTCCACCTGGATTTGCAGCGCCTCCGGCGGCAGCCCCTCCGGATTTTGCCGAGGGGCCGACGCACCCGCCTCGGTCATCACGAGCAACACGTCAGCTCCACGGGCGGCACTCCGGGTGCGCTCCATGCCGATGCGCTCCACTGGATCGCTTGATTCCCGCAGGCCGGCCGTATCAGTCACGTGAACGGGCACACCATCCAGCACCAATTCACAGCGCACCGTGTCGCGGGTGGTCCCAGGAATGTCGGTGACAATGGCTAGTGTTTCCCCCGCGAGACGGTTGAGCAAGCTCGACTTACCCACATTCGGCGGCCCCACCAGCACCACCTGGATACCGTCCCGAAGCACCCGGCCAAGGCGCGCTGACTCCCGTACGGATGCCACATCCGCCAGCGCCTGCTGCAACCGTTCGCGCACCTGATACTCGCGCAGCACATCCAGTTCCTCTTCCGGGAAATCGATGGCCGCCTCGAGCAACACTCGCAAATCCACCAGCCCGGCCATGAGCTTGGCCACTCGCCCGGAAAAATCGCCCTGCAAACTCCGCATGGCTGCGCGGGCTGCGCTGCCGGAGTCTGCATCGATGAGGTCGGCCACCGCCTCTGCCTGAGCCAGGTCGAGCCGGCCATTGAGAAAGGCGCGCAGCGAAAATTCGCCCGGTTCCGCCACCCTCGCGCCGAGCGAAACGCAGCGCTGCACCAACGCCTGGCGCGGCACCGCGCCACCATGGCAGTGGAATTCGACCAAGTTTTCGCCAGTGTAGGAAGCTGGCGCCTGAAATCGGAGGATCAGGCCCTGGTCGAAAGGTTCGCCCGACTCGTCTCTGAACAACGCCAGGCGGGCGGTTCGCACCGCTGGCAGCTTTCCAGCCACCGCTTCGGCGATGGTCTCTGCGTGCGGACCCGACAACCGGACGATCGCCACCGCCGCCCGGCCTGCAGCCGTGGCCGGGGCAACGATCGTGTCAGCGCTTATTGGCCCCAAGCCCAGCCTTTTCCAGCTGGTGATTGATGGCCCACTGCTGCGCGATGGACAGGATGTTGTTCACAAGCCAATACAACACCAGTCCTGCAGGGAAGAAGAAGAAGAACACGGAAAAAGCAATGGGCATGATCTTCATGACCTTCGCCTGAACCGGGTCGGGCGGCTCGGGATTGAGACGAGTCTGAATGATCATGCTGAGGCCCATCAGCACCGGTAGCACATAGAACGGATCCTGCGCCGACAAGTCCTTGATCCAAAGAACAAAAGGAGCTTGTCGCATTTCCACGCTACCCAGCAGCACCCAGTAGAGCGCGATGAACACCGGGATCTGAACCACAATCGGCAAGCAACCGCCCAATGGATTGATTTTCTCGGTCTTGTACATCTCCACCATTGCCTGGTGGAGCTTCTGCCGGTCGTCGCCGTGCACTTCCTTCAACTTCTGCAGCTTCGGGGCCAGGATGCGCATCTTGGCCATGGACCGGTAGGACGCCGCGGAGAGCGGATAGAACGCCAGCTTGATGAGGATAGTGAGGAGAATGATCGCCACCCCCCAGTTTTTCACCCAGTCGTGGATGTGCGCCAATACCCAGAACAGCGGCACGGCGATCACCGTCAGCCATCCGTAATCCACCGTGAGGTCAAGCCCGGGTGCCAGCGCTGCTAGCTTGTCCTGCTCCTGGGGCCCCACGTAGATCGGGACTGCGCTGACCACTGCCTCGCCGGGGGCTGCCGAACCTGCGGGGACAATCACGCCCGCCTCGAACAGCCCTTCCCCCAGAGACCGTGCGTAGAACTCGCGGGGCACCCCCTGCGCCGGTAGCCACGCAGACACAAAATAGTGCTGCACCATGCCGATCCAACCGTCCTGCACATCCTTCGGCAGCGTGACTTTGCCCTTGGCCACGTCAGAGAAGGCGATCTTCTTGTACTTGTCCTTCTCGGTGTAGGCGGCCAATCCCGTGAAGGTGGGAACCCAGTAGGAGTCGCCCTTTGGCGGTTTCTCGTCGCGAACGAGCTTGTAATACGCAAAAGGCGAAAGTGTGTCGGTACCGGTGTTACGCACCTCCTGGCTCACGTCGATGACATAGCTGCCTCGCTTGAAGCGGTATCGCTTCGTCGTCTTCGACCCGCGCTGCGGCTCCGCTTCGGTCAATGTGAGCACCAGCTCATCCTGGGCGGGCTCAAGGGTGAGCGCGGTCGCGTCGGCAACGAATGGCGTTTTGTGGGTGGCGAGTCCGGCGCCCACCAGACCACTCTGGGCCACATAGGTGTGCTCACCGCCGGGCTGCAACAGCACGAAGGGCTCGGCCGGGTCGTCCACGCTGCCGTGCCGTAACAGTGACACCTTGCGAATATCGCCGCCGATGGTGCCGATCTCCACCAGCATGACATCGGTGCGCACCGTGACCGTCGAATTTTTTGCGCTGTCCGCCCAATAGGTGGGAGGCGTGGAGGGGGAGGCTCCCGCCGGCCCAGCCGCCTGACCTGCGGCTTCGGGTTGGCGTTGTGGTACAGGGCTCAGCTCTCCACCGGGCATGCCCTTCGCAGGCGCGCCCGCGACCTGCGGCTTTGGCCCATAGGCTTTCATCCAGTTCTCACCCAGCATGAACAGTGAGACGCACAGGACGATCAGAAATACGAGACGGGAGGCTTCCATCAGTGTGACCGTTCAGGGAACCGGATCATGACCACCGGGATGCCAGGGGTTACAGCGGCAGAGGCGCCGTGCCGAAAGCCACCCTCCCCGAATCACACCATGGCGCCCAATGGCTTCAAGGGCATAGCTCGAACAAGACGGGAAAAAACGACAGCTCGGCGCAAAAAACGGGCTGATGAGAATCCGGTAACCCTGGATCAGACCGCTCGCTCCCCGGACGGCGAAGCTGGCAGGCTTAACAGGTGTTCCAGTTCGATTCTCGCCTCGGCCTCCCGCGACAGCGGTGGCGCCTGCTTCGTGCGAACCACCCAATCCCACCCGGAAAGCCTCTCATGTCTCAAGCGAAAAACTTCTCGAATCAGCCGCTTGATATGGTTACGTCGTACGTTGGTACCGGTTGTGCGGCGCGCTACGATGATTCCCAGGCGCGCACCGCCTCGACCGTTCGCCACGCGATGGACAGCGAAGTAGACACCCTGCCCGCGACGTCCCGCCTTGAACGCTCGTTCGAACGCTGCGGCGTCCGCAAGCCTTGCCGGCTTGGGAAATTGCGCCCGGCGCCGGCGGTCCGGCTTCAGACTGCCAGCCGCGCCCGCCCTTTGGCGCGGCGGGCATTGATGACCGCACGCCCGCTACGGGTCTTCATGCGTACCCGAAAACCATGGGTCCGTTTGCGACGAGTAACAGATGGCTGATAAGTACGCTTCATGACCTGCTCCAAAAAAGGCCGCGTATTAAACGCGTGCCCGCAACCCCTTGTCAACTCAGAAAATCGGCTTCCGTGCGCCTGTGGATAACTTGGCGCGCTACTGCTAGACTCTCAACCGCTCCGGTGGCGCCTGGAATAACGGCGCCCTATTCGGTAAGACCGACCGTGCTCTACACCGGTAGGCAGACTGAAATGGACGATACCCAACCACCAGTCATGCCCACCAGACCCCTCCCATGACGATCACCCACATCTCTCCCGCGCTTTGGGATAGCTGCCAAGCGGAACTGCGCAAAATGCTTTCCGAGCAGCAGTACCGCACCTGGATCGCGCCGCTACAGGCAAACATCGCCGAGGAAGCGCTGCAGTTGGTGGCCCCCAATCGCTTCGTGCTCGAGTGGGTTAGAGACAAGTTCCTGAAAAAGATAGAAAACCTAGTTATCGAGCTGACTCGCGGACAAGGCCGCGTCGAACTGGTCTTGCGCGAACTGAGCCATCGCCAACTGGAAAACCCGGGTCAGGCCAACGCATCCCCCGAAACACCCGCCTCCAGGAACCCCAAGCCTGCTGCGCGCACCGAGGCTTCCAGCCAGTCGCTGGCTAGCCCCTCCTCGGACAGGGGGCGGCTGAATCCGCTATTCACCTTCGATTCGTTCGTGGCGGGCAAAGCCAATCAACTGGCGCGCGCAGCAGCCATCCAGGTCTCCGAACACCCTGGTACTGCCTATAACCCCTTGTTCATTTACGGTGGTGTGGGGTTGGGCAAAACCCACCTCATTCAAGCTATCGGTAACGCGGTTCTAGCCCATCAACCCCAGGCTCGTATTCGCTACATCCACGCCGAACAGTATGTGTCGGACGTGGTGCGCGCTTACCAGCACAAATCCTTCGATGGCTTCAAGAAGTTCTATCACTCCCTGGACCTGTTACTCATCGACGACATTCAGTTCTTCAGCGGCAAGAATCGCACGCAGGAGGAATTTTTCTACGCGTTCAATGCCCTGATCGATTCGCGCAAGCAGGTAATCATCACCTGTGACACTTACCCGCGGGAAATCGAGGGCATGGAAGATCGTCTGATTTCGCGCTTCGGATGGGGTCTCACCGTGGCCATCGAGCCGCCCGAGCTCGAAATGCGGGTGGCCATCCTGCTTCGCAAAGCCGAATCTGAGGGGGTTTCGGTACCCGAGGACGTGGCTTTCTTCATTGCCACCCACATTCAATCGAACGTGCGTGAACTCGAAGGGGCCCTCAAGCGGGTCTTCGCCTTCTGCCGTTTCAAGGGCTTGTCGGTTTCCGTCACCGCCGCACGCGATGCCCTGCGCGACCTTCTTGCCGTACAGGTCCGGCAGATCACTCTGGAGAACATCCAGAAAACCGTGGCGGACTACTACAAGATCAAGGTATCCGAGATGTACTCGAAAAAGCGCTCGCGTAACGTGGCTCGGCCTCGCCAGGTCGCCATGGCGCTGGCAAAGGAACTCACCGACCTTAGCCTGCCTGACGTGGGAGATGCCTTCGGGGGGCGCGACCATACCACCGTCCTGCACGCCTGCCGCAAAATCGCCGAACTGCGAACCACCACCGCCGACATTGCGAGAGACTACGATGCTCTGGTACAGGTGTTGCGCGGGTAACCCTGGGACCATTTGTGGATGAATGACCCTGGCCACGCCCTCTAACGAAAGCCATTAAATTTTGTCCACAGGCTCTACAGCAGTTTTCCACTACCCCGCCCTGCCCCACGAACAGCGCCGTTGCTGGCTTCGCAACGCTTTTCCACACGTTTTCGCCCGGCTTATTTAACCCACTTACTGAATACAGAAATCATGAACAATCTACAGTTGACCCGTGATGCGCTGCTTCGCCCCTTGCAAGCCGTGACAGGGGTTGTGGAACGGCGCCAGACACTGCCCATACTCTCCAATGTGCTCATGGAAGCGAAGGCAGGATCGCTCAGGCTCCTGGCAACCGACCTCGAGATCCAGATCGCTACGGAAGTGGGCGCAGAGTCCTTGGAAGAAGACTTCGCGGTCACCGTATCGGCAAAAAAACTGCTCGACATCCTCAAGGCTCTACCGGAAGAAGCGAAGTTAACGCTCTCCCACAGTGATTCCCGAGTGTTGCTCAAGGCTGGCAAGAGTCGCTTCAACCTCCAGACGCTGCCAGCTGTTGACTTCCCCCGCCTTCAAGACAGTGGCCAGGCTACGGCCGAAGTGAGCATGCCCGAGAGGGATCTGCGACGGTTGCTGTCCATGACCCAGTTCGCCATGGCTCAACAAGACATCCGCTACTACCTCAATGGCCTGTTGCTCGTGGTGGAGTCGAACCTTCTCAGCCTGGTGGCAACCGATGGACATCGCCTGGCGCTGGTCAGTCGCGATCTCGCTGAAAGCTATGTGAAAAATGAACTTATCCTGCCCCGAAAGGCAGTGATGGAACTCTCGCGCCTTTTGTCCGACAGCGACAACCCGGTGTTGATCTCCCTTCTATCCAACCAGGTGCGCTTCGAGTTCGCCGGTATCAATCTATTCACCAAGGTCGTCGACGGAAAATTTCCCGACTACGGTCGGGTCATCCCTAGCGGCTATGCGCGTCAGTTCGATATTGATCGTCTGACGCTGCTGCAGTCCTTGCAACGCGCGGCGGTACTATCTAATGAAAAGTTTCGGGGCGTGCGCTGGGTCATGTCTTCCGGAAGCCTGCGCATCGCCTGCACCAACACCGAGCAGGAAGAAGCGGAAGAAGAACTGGAAATCGACTATCAAGGCGATCCGCTGGACATCGGCTTCAACATCACCTACCTGCTGGATGTATTGGCGGCCAGCGATACCCCTTCGGTGACCTGTTCTTTCGGTGACGTCAACAGCAGCATGCTCATCACCTTGCCAGGTCGCAGTGATTTCAAGTACGTCGTCATGCCCATGCGCATTTGAGCACAGGAACTTCATGGAACCCGACAAGGAACAATCGACGCCTGGAACTGCACCAGCAACGGACCCATCGGCGGACTACAACGCCGACAGCATCAAGATGCTCAAGGGCCTGGAGGCCGTGCGCAAGCGGCCCGGCATGTACATCGGCGACACCAGCGATGGCACGGGCCTGCACCACATGGTTTTCGAGGTGGTGGACAACGCCATCGACGAGGCCCTGGCCGGTCACTGCGACGAGATTCGCATCGTCATCCACGGTGACAATTCCATCAGCGTCATCGATAACGGTCGCGGCATACCGGTGGAGATTCACCCCGACGACGAGCACGGCCGCTCCACCGCCGAGATCGTCATGACCGTCCTGCACGCAGGCGGCAAGTTCGACAGCAACTCCTACAAGATCTCCGGTGGCCTGCACGGCGTGGGAGTATCGGTGGTCAATGCCCTGTCCGAGTCGCTCAAGCTCACCATCCGCCGCGGCGGCAAGGCATGGTTCATGGAGTTCCAGCACGGCGATCCCGTGGCGCCGCTGCGCGAGGCCGGGCCCACCGAACGGCGCGGCACCGAAGTACATTTCCGGCCGAGCATCGCCACCTTCGGCAACATCGAGTTTCACTACGACATCCTCGCCAAACGGTTACGCGAACTGTCGTTCCTGAACAATGGCGTGCGCATCGAGCTGGTGGACCAGCGCAACGACAAGCACGAGAGCTTCGCCTTCTCCGGCGGAGTGCGCGGTTTCGTGGAATACCTCAACCGCCACAAGACGGTGCTACACCCCAACGTATTCCATACCGTGGGCGAGCGCGCCGGCATCACCGTTGAAGCCTCCATGCAATGGAACGACTCCTACCAGGAGACCGTGCTCACCTTCACCAACAACATTCCGCAACGCGATGGCGGCTCCCACCTCACCGGTCTTCGGGCCGCCATGACGCGCACCATCACGAAGTACATCACCGCCAATGAGCTGGACAAAAAAGCCAAGGTGGAAATCTCCGGGGACGACATGCGCGAGGGCCTCACCTGCGTGCTGTCGGTAAAGGTGCCCGACCCGAAATTCTCATCCCAGACCAAGGACAAGCTGGTTTCCTCCGAGGTGCGCCCGGTGGTGGAAGACGTGGTGGCCAAGGCGCTGGAAGACTGGCTGCTGGAGCGGCCGGTAGACGCACGCACGGTGGTGGGCAAGATCATCGAGGCCGCCCGCGCCCGCGAAGCCGCGCGCAAGGCACGCGAGATGACGCGCCGCAAAGGCGTGCTCGATGGCATGGGCCTGCCCGGCAAGCTGGCCGACTGCCAGGAAAAAGACCCCGCGCAGTGCGAGCTCTACCTGGTGGAGGGCGACTCTGCCGGCGGCTCGGCCAAGCAGGGCCGCGATCGCAAGTTCCAGGCAATCCTGCCCCTGCGCGGCAAGATCCTCAACGTGGAGCGCGCGCGCTTCGACAGGCTGGTGTCCTCCGCCGAAATCGCCACGCTCATCACCGCCCTGGGCACCGGCATAGGCAAGGAGGAGTACGACCCTGCCAAGCTGCGTTATCACCGCATCATCATCATGACTGACGCCGACGTGGACGGCTCCCACATCCGCACCCTGCTGCTCACCTTCTTCTACCGGCAAATGCCCGAACTGGTGGAGCGCGGACACATCTACATCGCGCAACCGCCGCTCTACAAGGCCAAAAAGGGCCGCGAGGAGCGCTACCTGAAGGACGAGCACGAGCTCAACGAATACCTGCTCAAGGTGGCCCTGCAAGACACCCTGTTGCGGCCCTCTCGCGACGCCGAACCGCTGGGTCGGGAAGTCCTGGAGCAACTGGCAAAGGAATTCCTGCTGGCCGAGGCAGTCATCCAGCGCCTCAGCCGGCGTCACGACCCCGTGGTCCTCACCCAGCTGCTCAAG
>Ga0209990_10000333_pt1 | contig 46652 bp, 64 predicted proteins | sample NOAtaG_6_FD_187304 | JGI IMG/M metagenome (GOLD analysis project Ga0209990, IMG submission 187304) | Freshwater lake microbial communities from Lake Erie, under a cyanobacterial bloom - NOAA_Erie_Diel5S_2200h metaG (SPAdes) (version 2) | ecosystem: Environmental > Aquatic > Freshwater > Lake ...
GCAGATAGATTTGAGCAAGCACCAGAACAATATGCTGCTCAAAGAAATATGCAAACATTTAACGAGTCACTACTACTGGAGAATAATAAATGAAACTAATAAAATATACATTAAATGCCGATGGCACCATACCTGATTATGTAACAGATGGTGGCTATCTTGCTGCAGCAAATGGCAGTGCTTCACCTCAAGACTTAGACTTGGTGGGAGTAGCAACTGATGCTGCACCTCAAACTGGTTTTGCTAATGAAGCAGCACTATTGGCCTATTGTCAAGAAAAGAACTTTGAATTTAAAGACCCAATTACAGAAGAGGTTACACCGCTAGAGACAGTGGTTTCAACTATTTGGTCCAAGTTAGGATAACTAATGGGAATCAGCAGTTTAAAAACAGGCGCCATGAAACGCAATCTATTAGTGGGTAATATTGGCTATGTTCCTGCGGTACGAGGATTATTTGGTGCTGGTGCTAGTGGGTCTAATGTAATTCAATATATTAATATAGCATCTACTGGTAACGCCATAGACTTTGGTGACTTGATTGATGGTGGTTATGGAAGAGCAAGTTGTTCTTCAGCCACTAGAGGTTTATGGGCAGGTGGACAGAATCCAGGCGGGGCACTTAATTCTATTGAATATGTGACTATTGCTTCTACGGGCAATGGAACTGATTTTGGAGACTTAACCCAAGCAAGAGCAGGTATAACTGGTCTTTCTAATTCCACTCGTGGCGTATTTGGTAGTGGTTTAACTGGAGGTAGTGGTAGTTATACCAACGTAATTGACTATGTAACCATAGCATCTACAGGTAATGCTACTGACTTTGGTGACTTATATCGTTCTACTCAATGGGTTGGGGCCTGCGCTTCACCAACTAGAGGTATCTTTGCTGGCGGTCAAAGCGAAATTTATTCTAATGATATTGGTTATGTAACTATTTCATCTACAGGTAATACAACAGACTTTGGAGATTTAACTGTAGCAAGAGGATACTTAAGTGGATGCTCTAGTTCTACCAGAGGAATAATTGCTGGAGGACATAATACTGGTGGAAATGTTATTGATTATTTTACTATAGCAACTACTGGTAATGCTCTTGACTTTGGAGATTTAAGTTCTACTAAATTTGGTATGGGTGCTACTTCCTCTCCTACTAGGGGTATCTTTGGTGGTGGATATGACTATACTGGTTCAGAATTTGAAATTAATGTTATAGATTATATAACAATAGCAAGCACAGGTAACGCCACTGATTTCGGTGATTTACTTACCGCTAGAGGATATACAGCAGCCTGTTCAGAAGGACACGGAGGTCTAGAATAATGCCAGTATTAAGTCTTAAGACAGGTACCAAAAGTAGAAGTTTATTGGTGGGTAATGATTTTTATTTTCCTTCCGTAAGAGGACTATTCGGTGGCGGTGGTACTGGTAGTGTTAGCGAAATAAATACTATTGATTACATCAACATATTATCAACAGGTAACGCTACAGACTTTGGTGACCTAAGTCCTGCTAAACGTAATCACGGTGCTTGTTCATCAGCCACTCGTGCTTTATTTGCTGGTGGCTACGTTGGTAGCGGCACTGATGCTGTTGATTACGTTACAATAGCAACTACGGGTAATGCTTTAGATTTTGGTAACTTAACAACTGCTAGAACTAATACGGCTGGATTTGGTTCTTCTACTAGAGGTATTTTTGCTAGCGGTCAAACCGAGCAGACTACTATTGATTATTTTACAATAGCATCTACGGGAAATGCCACCGACTTTGGTGATACTACTGCTACGCTTTACACTAATGCAGGTTTTTCTTCTACTACTAGAGGTATATATGGTGGAGGCGTAAGAGGTGGAACTTGGACTAATCTTATTGATTACGTGACTATTGCAACCACAGGAAATGCTATTAACTTTGGTAACTTAACTGTTTCAAGATATAGTTTTACGGGTGCTTCTAACTCTACTAGAGGATTATTTTTTGGTGGTGCACAGAACGATAGTTTTAATACTGTTGACTATGTGACCATAGCCACGACTGGAAACGCTACTGATTTTGGAGATTTAACAGTTGCAAAGGCAAGCGGTGCAGGTTGTGCATCAACCACTAGAGCCATCTATGCTGGAGGTTATGAAATAAACGTAATTGAATATTTTACTATTGACACTACAGGAAATGGAACCGACTTCGGTGATTTAACCGTTGCAAGGTATTCTTTAGCAGGTTGCTCAGACGGGCACGGCGGATTGTAATAAAGTATTTATTTAAAGTAACAACTATTTAAAGGAGCACTGTGGCTGGTCGTGATATAACCGAAGGTTTACCCGTCAACGTTGGTAACCCTGGTACCGCTGGTTTCTGGATAAACAACGCAGAAGATTTTGACGTTGCTATTGGTGGAGAACCATTTATCCTTGCGCCAACAGATGTAAATCCATATCAAAGAGAAACTGCTCCTTATCGTAAAGAACAGTTTGATAACTCTAAAGAACCAGGTGAGCAATCACTTACTGGTTGGTGGATTCGTTCTCAATCATCATTTCATAGTGGTGCTGGTATTAAGTTTTATGATCCAAGTTCAGGGGAATCTATTGATTATCGTTTTGCCGATTCTCAAGGCGTAGATGTTTGGACCAAGGGACAGGTATCTTTATTAAAAGAGGCTACCTCAGTACATCCAACTACTGGTCCAGTTGTAGGTACAGATCATCAACACCCAAATCAACATCTTCGTACTATCCAATGGAGCAATACAGAGGGTGTATTACTACACGATGAATATGATGTTGATAAGATTTCAGCCAATGGAACTGTAACCCACTTTATTGACTATGTTCCTGGGACAACCGAAAAAGTATACGCAATATGTGATGATGGAATCAATGCCTACTGGGTAACTAATCAAGTACATGGTGGAGCAAATAAATTACATATGTACAAGAAACCATTAACTGGTTCTTCGGCAAGTACTGCAGATGAAACACTTATGTTTCGTGGAGATTCAATTGTAATTACATATGCTAAAATGGATTTTATTAAAGACCGTATTATTCTATGTGTAAACAATAGAGTTTATGAATTAGCAACTAATGCTACCTCATTACCTACCGCAGTTTACACTAACCCAAATACTAATTATCATTATACCTCTGTGGCTGCTTCTGGTCCTGCTATCTACACTGCTGGACATTCAGGTATCTACTCAACTATTCAAAAGTATACGTTAACTACTGGTGGTGCTATGCCTACATTAACTCAGGCATCTGTTGCTGCAGAATTTCCTCCAGGTGAGATAGTTGAAAGAATTTTTTACTATCTTGGTTATATGATGATTGGTACTAGCAAAGGTGTTCGTGCTTCGATCATTGATTCACAAGATGGGTCTATAGCATATGGTCCGTTAATTGTAGAGACATCCCAACCAGTATATGATTTTACTGCTCGTGACCGTTTTGTATGGTGTACTACAGGTGTTGGAACATTAGATGCAGGTCTTACTCGTATTGATCTAAGCACTACAATTGAAGGTGAATCACTTAGATTTGCTTACGCTAATGATTTAAAATTTATTCAATCAACAGAACATTATACAACTGGTGTAACCTTTATTGGAGCAACTAATCGCCTAGCATTCTGTACTGCTTATAAAGTTACTGACGGAGCAATATACTTAGAATCTGCTACCACTTTAGTATCTAGTGGTTATCTAACTACAGGTGCTATTCGTTATGGAACTTTAGAACCTAAGAACTATAAGTTTATTCGTGGTCGTGGTATATTTACTAACGGCGCTATGGATATAGCAACTATAGATTCAAACAATAATACCTATGCAGTTATCACATACAACTCTTCTATTGGTACTCCTGAGGCTGCTACAAATAGCCCTGATGGACCACAGGAGTTTATATCATATAAATTTACGCTCTCACGTAGCGCAAGCAATACCAGTCTTGGCCCAACTTTCAAGGGCTTTCAGGCAAAATCTCTTCCAGCAACTAAACGCCAAAGGTTGATTCAGTTCCCTGTTTGGTGTTACGACGTGGAAACCGATAGATACAATGTACTGGCTGGATATGAAGGCCGTGCTTGGGAGCGTATCCAAAAGTTAGAAGATATAGAAGCCGCTGGCGACATCATTAATGTTCAAGACTTTACTACTGGAGAAAGGGTTCAAGCCTTGGTCGAAAAAGTATCATTTATCCGTAAGACGCCACCTAGTGCTCGTTACGACGGATTTGGCGGTTTATTAACTATCACAGTTAGAACGGTCTTATAATGTCAGCGCAAGATTGGGCAGCCTTTGCAGTAGCCGTAACTACGCTTTTTGGTAGTTTGGCAATAGGAGTTAGACACTTAGTTAAACACTACTTGTCAGAACTTCGTCCGAATGGTGGCTCAAGTGTCAAGGACCAGGTTAATCGACTGGAAGAAAAAGTAGATACTTTGTATCAAATATTAATTCAAAGAGGGAACAATGGTTAAAGTAGTTGATATAGCCAAATCGCAGGTTGGATATACTGAGTCTGGAAATAACAACAATATGTACGGCAAGTGGTACGGGGCAAATAATCAACCATGGTGTGCTATGTTCGTATCATGGTGCTTTGATAAAGCAGGGATAGTTTCTAAGGTTGCAGCCCAAACTGCAAAAGGATTTGCCTCATGTGATGCAGGTCTCAAATGGTTTAGTAAAAAAGGTAAGATAGTCCCAGTTGGCAAAGCCCAACCAGGTGATATAGTATTCTTCCAGTTCGATACTGATGCACAGCCTGACCATGTTGGTATATGTGCTAGTAACGATGGAAAGAAAAACCTTATGGTCTATGAGGGTAATACCTCAAGTGGCAACAAAGGTAGTCAATCAAATGGAGATGGTGTGTATCTAAGGAAACGTGCCTACTCCCTAGTAATGGGCGTTGCACGCCCTTAAAGGATGGTTATGGAAAAATTAATTGCTAAGATAAAGGACCCTAAGACTAAGGCTGCTTTTAAGTCTTATCTACGTGCTGTTCTAGCATCTGCAATCACAATGGGTCTAGCACTTGCTGCTGACCTTGCTCCAGAGCAAGCAATCCTAATCGGCGCATTAGCCGCTCCATTGGCTAAATGGGCTGATAAGACAGAAAAAGAGTATGGCTTGGGGTCCAAATAAATACCCCTAAATAGCCTTTAAAGGCCGTTTTAAGACACGAAGTCCCCCTACCTAAGGTAACTACCCTAGGAAAGGGGGCTTTTTGTCGTTTTGCGCGACTTTTAATTATGGTGTATCTTACCCCATGCGGGAAACCGTGGGGCAGAAACTTCAATTGACGGGTGACGGCAAAAGCCTAACCAGCCTCCCTGACCAACCATAATTTTTATGGGGGGTGGGGGGGCATTTCTTAATTTCAGGGTTCAGGCAGGGCTCGATTGGCGGTAGCCAATAGGGTGTGGTAGGGTTACACCATGAACGAATTACCTAAACATATATCCTATTCTTCTCTTGGAACTTATCAAGAGTGCGGATGGAAATACAATCTAACTAAAATCCAAGGTGTCCCTGAGAAACATGCTGTTTGGTTTACAGGGGGATCTGCTGTCCACAAGGCTACTGAGTATTATGATATTACTCGTCTAAATAATAATCTTTCCGAAGATGCCGAAACTATTTGGAATAATGTTTGGCATGAACAAGTAAGAGAAGATGAAGCACTACATGGAGATATGTTGTCATGGGAGTACATCAAACGTGAGGACATGTCTTGGTGGTATGGAGAAGGTTTATGGATGTTAGATCGCTGGATCCAATTCAGGTCTAGCGGGTGGAATATCTATAAAGACTATATCGAAAAACAGTATGAAGTTCCTTTAGTAGATACTGTTGTTAAGATGGCCATTGACAGGGTAATGACTGACTTTGATGGCAACGTAGTCCTTTTAGATATTAAGACAGGGGCGTCATCTCAGAGACACCCACTTCAACTTGCTACTTATGCGTGGGCTTTGCGCAAAATGGATGGCCTTGAAGTGAACAAAGCAGGTTTCTGGGATGCACGCACTGGTCATGTGACCACTTGGAGTCTTGAACATCTTGCTACTCAAGAGATAGAACATATATACTCTGAGTTTGATAGAGCACGTAAGGCTGAGATCTATTTGCCTAATTTAAGCAACTGTGGTCGTTGTGGCGTGTTATCATACTGTAAGTTTATGAACGGTAAATATACAGAAAAGGAGAAAAACAATGGCTAATGCTAACTTCCAAGTTAGTTCTAAGTTGAATGATGGTCGCATATTTGTGATCGCAGGAGACTCAGCCGATGAGTTCAAGCAAAACTTGACTCATATATTGGGTGATGTCGGTGCTGAGAATTTAATCTCAACCATGGCAGCATCAGTAGAGGGAGCACCTGCTTCATACGAAGAGGCAGTTGGCAACCTTGCAAAAGGGCTAGGCGCTAAACCAGTATCAAGCCCAACACAAACATTTACACCAAGTACTGGTCCATCAGGTCGTGCATGTAAGCATGGTGAGATGACTAAACGTACTGGTGCTGGTGCCAAGGGACCATGGAAAGCGTTCATGTGTCCATCACCTAAAGGAACTCCAGATCAATGTGAGCCAGTATGGATCCGACGTACCGACTCTGAATGGAATTCTTTCTAAAACATGAGAACTTTAGCCCGTGCCGTAGGCAGTAAGGATATTGGTGGTGAACCTCTACCATCAGTATTTCGTACCTTTGATGTCAATAAGATTGTCATTAGACGGGCAGAAGTATCTATGATTGCTGGCACTCCAGGGGCAGGTAAATCAACACTTGCCCTTGCGATTGCCTTAAGATCTAAAGTGCCAACGCTTTATATAAGCGCAGATACTAATGCTCATACAATGGCTATGCGTCTGCTATCAATGATTTCTGGTCAATCACAATCCGTGACTGAACAGATGCTCATAGAAAATGTTGATGAATCACGGAAAACAATCAACGAAAACTCAGGACATATCTTCTGGTCGTTTGAATCAGCACCTTCATTGGTTGATTTAGATATGGAAGTATCTGCTTTTGAGGAACTATGGGGTTGTCCACCAACCTTAATCGTCGTCGATAACCTAATGGATATTGCTAACGATGGTGGTGAAGAGTTCGCAGGAATGCGTTCTACAATTAAAGAACTGAAATATCTTGCAAGAGATACTAATGCTGCGGTTCTTGTCCTTCATCATACGAAGGAATCTTACCCTGGTAATCCGTGCCAGCCTAGATCAGCATTACAAGGAATGGTTGCACAACTACCAGCCTTGATATGTACAGTTGGAACAAATGCTCCTGGATATATTGCTGTCGCACCTGTTAAAAACAGATACGGCAAAGCAGATCCAAGTGGAGATACTTCGTTTTGGCTACAATTTAATCCTGAAGTGATGGAAGTTTCCGATATCCCCGAAAGAATATGAGTGCTAGGGATATCTGGGAATTAAACCCAGACTATAAAGATTCCATGGACATTCGTGGTGAACCTACCAAGATATGTCCGTGTGGTTCTTTTATCTGGAAACTACTCGTCGAATGGGATGACGATAGTGATACAATAAGTTCATACTTTATCGATATGGAGTGTGCTGTCTGTGGGACAAAGGCAACAGCCCCAACAGAGGAGAGACTATGAAGAAAAACAACCTGAAATACATATTAATGTGTTTTGTGGTCTTTGCGGGTACATGGCATCAACCTGCGGCTGCGTCTATTATGGGCGTAATCCATATGAGCCCGACTTGTAAAGACTTACAGTTGACAATTAGTCAGAGTAAAAAACTTGCTAAGAGTTACGCACTTATGAAAGTAAAACAAATAGGTTGGAATGACCGAGAGTGGAAAGCATTACTCACTCTTTGGACTAAAGAATCTCGCTGGGATTACACAGCAGATAACCCAAAGTCTACAGCGTATGGCATACCCCAAATGCTCAATATGCCTGAAGATACACCCTTGACAAAGCAAGTGGATTTGGGCTTGAAGTACATCAAAAAGCGGTATAAAACGCCTACTTTGGCGCTTCAGCACCACTTACGAAAGGGTTGGTACTAAGACTAAATGGCTAACAAGAATGGTCGCAAAGGATCTTTATTTGAAACAACTGTATTAAAATGGTTGCGTTCTAAAAACGTGGTAGCCGAAAGGCTAACTAAGGCTGGGGCTAAAGACGAAGGCGACATTGTTGTTATGGCCAATGGTAAAACTTATATCCTGGAACTCAAGGCGACTAAAGCACTCAAGTTGCCTGAGTTCTGGAATGAGGCAGTTGTAGAAGCAAAGCATTACGCAGAGGCTCGTTCAATTAGCGAGGTACCACCTTCTTATGTTATTATTAAACGTAGGATGGCGGGAATAAATCAGGCATGGGTGGTGGAAGATTTTGACCAGTGGATCAAGAAAGTCACAACGTGTAAATGCGTTACCGATTAAGGAAATATTAGAACACTATGGAGCAAAAGTACCTGAACGAAGTGGATGGTCATCAATCAGATGTCCCTTCCACGATGACACCCATAAGTCAGCAACCGTCAGTACTAGAGAAAATGTATTTTGTTGTTTCGCCTGTCAAGTTAAGGGAGACACTTATAGAATTATTATGGACAGGGAAGGATTAAAGTTTCATGAAGCAATCAAGTTCGCAGAGAGAATCACTGGGAAAAGCAGCAAAATATTACGCAGCAGCAATTCACGAAGCGGAGGATTACCTCGCAGAACGGGGAATTACTCTGGAAGTAGCGAAGAAAGTGGGATTGGGCGTCGTGCTAGATCCAGTTACGGGGCATGAACAATATGAAAATCGTCTCTCTATTCCATATATTACGCGTACGGGTGTGGTTGACCTCAGGTTCAGATCAATGGATTCCCAAGAACCGAAATATATGGGCTTGGCTGGTGCAAACACACATCTCTTCAATACGAGGGCTTTTTTCAAAGCGTCGTCATACATTTGTATATGTGAAGGTGAGATTGACACGATCACGTTGGATTATGTTTGTGGTTTACCTGCGGTTGGGGTCCCTGGCGTGAATAACTGGAAGAAACATTATACTAAATTGTTAGCAGATTTTGATAAAGTCTTTATGTTTGCTGATGGAGATCAGGCTGGTCATGATTTCTCTAAGTCATTAACTCGTGAACTTGGTAATGTAATTACTGTTCAGATGCCTGAGGGTGAAGACGTTAACTCTATGTATCTAAAGCATGGGGCTGATTACTTTAGACAGAAGGTGGCTAACTCACAATGACCGTTTTAATTCCATCTGATAAAGGTTTTGAGTGTGGAGATTGTGACTTCATAACTGATGATGTATTTTTGTTCTTAGATCATTGTGATGTATCTTTTTCTTGGGGCATACGTTTAAGCAATAGATATACCCTTGATTTATTTGCTGTATTAGAGGCAATCAATCAGCAGTTAAAGAATGGTCATACTGAGTGTGCTGTTGACTTGCTTCAGTCTATAACATTATCTTTGGTTAATGCTTCTGAGGGTGAACAATCATTTCATAAGTTTGTAAATGAAGTAAAGACTGTTGAACTGGCAACAGACTTAATGCAAGGCATAGAGGAGATGCTAAAAAAAGATGAAAAACCTAACGACACTAAAGAATAATATTCCAGATCCTAGCGATTTTGAGATAGCAGTATGGGAAACAGTTGAGGAATTAGTCGAATTATTGCTTTCCAAGCATAAAGATTACGGCCCAAAGAACATAGCAAGTGCTCCTGGCGGTGCTATAAATGGACTAAGAGTTCGGATACATGACAAAACTGCACGTATAAATAACTTATATGACAGTATCAGAGACATGGCACCCGAGCATGAATCCTTTGAGGATTCGTTCAAAGACCTAGCAAACTATGCTATAATTGCATTGTTGGTACTGAGAGGAAAATGGGATAAATGATGGTAAGACACATATTAGGTAAACCATTTGAGTGGTTAATGCGCTTATTCTATAATATACACCTTACTATAGATCAAAACTCAGAGTGGTACTGTTTAAATCAAGAAGAGTTAGATACTATATGTGATGAGTTTATAAGAGACGACAGTAATGTCTTAAACCTATTTGGTGTAAGAGATGGTTCTATTGACTATGATCGTGAGTGTGACTGCATATGAAAATATTTGGACCTTACAAAGGAAGTAAACAAAACGGTGGTCGTCCTATCTACGTAATTAAACGTAAGAAAAAAGATGGCACTACTGAAACTACGTCTACCAATAAAGCACGTCTTGATTACAAGAAGGCTACTGGTAAGAAGTTAAAACGTAACCAAGAAGTAGATCACAAAGATAATGGTGGTCGTGCTGGTCGTGATGGCATATCTAACCTACGAGTTATATCTAAGAAGAAGAACGTAGGCTTAGAAAATAAAAGACGTGCAAAGAAGAAATGACTTGTGATCATATACTCAAGGCTTTTAATATTCCAATCTGTCCATTATGCGGAAAAGCAACTCATGACCCAGACTGGAATACTCTTAATAAAGCAGCAGAACAATGGCGCTTGGACAATCCAGACGCAAAATACGAAGGTTGGATGTCAATATGAGTAAAGCAATTGTAGTGATCTCAGACTTGCAAAGCCCGTTCCATGATGTAGATGCGGTCAATGCAGTCAAGAAATTTATCTATGCCTATCAACCTGATTCCGTAGTATCGGTGGGAGATGAAATAGATTTCCAGAGTATCAGTCGTTGGGCAAAGGGGACTGAACTTGAGTGGGAAAGATCAATAGGTAAAGATAGAGATACAACTGTAAAAATCCTTGAGCAATTAACTGTTGATACTATTGTACGTAGCAACCATTCAGATAGATTGTTCAATAAGATACGCTCATCTGCTCCTGGTTTCTTAGGATTACCAGAGTTAGAGATTGAAAAGTTTCTTAAGTTAGATGAACTTGGTATCACTTATTACCATGGACCTGTTGAGATTGCACCTAACTGGTTACTAATGCATGGTGATGAAGGAAATGTTCAACCGACAGCAGGGGCTACTGCTCTTGGACTCGCAAAGCGAAGTGGAATGTCTGTCGTGTGTGGACACACTCATCGCATGGGATTGGCTCATTACACTCAAGCATGGGCTAATGGATCTCGTGCTGTATGGGGTATGGAAGTCGGACATCTCATGAATATTAAACACGCTAAATACATAAAGGCAGGACTATTCACTTGGCAACAAGGGTTTGGTATCTTGCATGTAGACGGAAAGAATGTAACTCCCCAAATTGTGCCTATTATCAAAAATAGTTTTACAGTTGAGGGCAAAACATGGCGATGGTAAAAAGATTTATCGAAGATTACGAGGGAGTTGTTGGCTCTATTGCCTATGAATTCTCTCGTAAGTATCGCATGGTAGATGTAGATGACTTACGCCAAGAGTTATGGGTATGGTTTCTTACACACCCAAATAAGGTTAAGTTCTGGCATGACCAGCACGATAGGAAACAATCAACCAAACTTGTAGCAAGATCTTTACGTAATGCTGCTAAGGATTATTGTCAAAAAGAGAAGGCTAAGTCCGTTGGTTTCCGTGTAGAAGATAACTATTACTATGATAAAAACATGCTAGAATCGCTTATTCCTGCTGTTTTAACAGGCAATAGGGAAGCGCCAGCGATGAATGACCTTAGCGTATCTAACGTGAAGAAGGTCGCGTCTGAGGGTAATAACTGGCCTGCGATATGTTCTGATATTGAGAAAGCAATCAGTAAGTTAAACAAGGAACAGCGAGATATTGTGATCTTGCGTTACGCGAGTGGGCTTGAGTTAGGTGCGATAGCATCAGAGTTATCCATCTCTCAAGACGCTGTTCGTATGCGTGTTAATAGAGCATTAAAAACTATGTTAAACTATTTAGGTGGAAACTATCCACGCAAGGAACGGGACTATACAGAGGAGGAAATAAGTGGAGAACTCGATCAAACCAGTATCGACGGAAACGATAACGAAAACATTCCAGACGATACAGACGTATCTGAAGAATGATGAGTGGGTTAAGACACAAGACGAAGATTTAATTGATGCTTTACGCATGACCCAAGATGTTATCGAGGCTGTATCACAGCAGATATTTATTTTCTTAGATTGCTTTGAGCAATACGGGAGAGCATTAGAACAAACTATGCGTATACCAGCGTTTGATGTTCCGTCTGACAGCAAGGTATCTACTGAACCAACACAAACTTTTTCGAGTGTGAGCCTCGCGTGATATGCGTAGCGTGCCAAGAGGCGGGCAACATGAACGCGTATGGGCGTGAGCAATTAGCACACGAAAGGCATCAGGATTGTGAATACGCGGATTGCGTGTGTCAGCATAAGGTAGGTAATTGGATATTAAAAAAGCCCCCACGCAAGGACACGTAGGGGCTTCTATGTGTGGTATTAGGCAGATACCACTTGCTTAATTTCCGTACTCTTAACTGTGAAGTAATCACGCAACTTATGGTCTACTAGATTTTGCACATTACATATGCCCTCGAAATAGACGTCATCTCGCGTAGTTAATTCCACACGTAGTACATACTTCTCACTCATATTCTCTCCCTTCGTATCTCGTCTACAATTAGCATGAGCGTGCTATCTATGCACGACCACATTTCTCTATCAGCCATAAGGATACGCTTGGCTTTAGTCCACTCAGGCTTAGTTAATTCACGCCCGATAAGACCAACCAATTCCTCTTTACGCAAGAGATGAACTACATCTCCGTATGGGATATTCATTAGTCCAACCTTTCCACTTCGAGTACACGCTGAACTTCAGCCTCGTCTAATGAGTACACGTTCCACTCATCAACCGCGTCAATGGCTAAGTCTATGGCTTTTTCTGCGCCATCACACACAAAGTCTTGATAGACAACAACCAAGCACTTAGCCTTCACACGCCACCTTCCGTACTCACTCATTTATTCCACCTCTCTTACAATAGCATGCGTGGCACGCAGGGATATTATCCTGTATACCAGCATCACGTAGATTACCACAATAGCGACATTTCATAGCGCCACCGATAGTATCGTACCTATCACTCCGAGTATGGCAAACGTGAGCCAACCCATGAAGCGTAATTGTTCCCACACAGTTTCTTGTGTGAACTTGTCATCATAGTCATACATTATCCCACTCGCTTTCATCTTGCGTTCTTGGTTTTATATCTATATCTAGCGGATTATCGTATGAGAAAGTTAAACTGGTAGTTTTAATACCTCTCACACGCTGTTCCTGTGCGCGTTCATACTTGTCCATGTTTGCCCATATCCCTTCCAAGTCTGTCCATTGTAAGGAATACTCTAGGCACTCATCAAACGCGGGACAATCTAAGCAAGTGTTTCTAGCACGCATGGCTTCGGGTGTGTATGAGTATCTAAATCTAATACCCGTACGACTTCCGTCTGATAGATTAAACTCAGGAAACCAATCATCAGGCGTAGTGCTACCTGTACACGCGGCTTCCTTCTTGAACTTAGGGAAAGTCATAACATACCACCTTTCATTAGGAATACGCGGTAAGCGCACTCAGGTTTATCGCCTACGCAAGGTACGTGGCGACGAGAGCCACACGAAGCACATGGGTACTCGTATGGATTATCTATATCAAACATATCGCTAGGCAGGGGCGAATACCTAGCGGTAGTTTTCTTAGTGCTTGGCGAGTAAGTTATCTTCACGCGTATCGGGCCATCAATTTCCCAGCCTTCCTCAACGTGAAAGTACTCGCCAGCATTTAGCATGACAGTAGCGGTTTCATTACCAGTACGAGTGGTTTTCCACTCGATAGTATCCCACTCACTAACCTTCTTGCGTAGTGTATGTGTATCCACTTAGCACTCCTATCTTTGACATGCCACACGAGTAGCAATAGTTTCTTTCCGCGTTGTAATCGTGTACTGGCACCCATATAGGTACATCACACTTGTAGCAACGCGTGTCGATACACTTAGCAGTTCGCATCAGATAACTCCTTCTCGTGTCCGATTTGTCCAGCCTGTTTGCGATACGTGTGTGCCTTTAGTAGCCACCTACTCGCATCTACCATTTTGCGTTCAGCAAGCGCCAACTCATAGTGCTTGTAGCACATATCAGCCATGCTTGCGTATGCCCTTGCGGGTGGTTGTTTTGCTATGCGTTTCATGATAGCCCCCATGCTGAGTGATACGCTTGGTCATCAAGCGCCTTGCTTGTTTTCTTGTAGCACATGCAACCATCTGAAGCCATGTCGCACCATTGGCACACTAGACACATTGGACACGTAGCATCTGTATCCATACGTCGTTCATCTATCAACGCGTTGCATGCCACGCAAGGGAATAAACCTTCCGCAGTATCGTAAGCATCATACGTGTAAGGTGGGTAAAAACTGTCATAGGATTTACTGGGAACCCAGCGTGAGTATCCGTAGTCAGCCTTGCAACTATCGTTAGACCACCACACTTTACTCTCATCCTCTTGCCCCTTGTCTGCGTGTATCAAGTACATCTGATACTCAGCCTTAGGGTCAATAGTCAGCACGCACAACTTAGAGCCTGACGTGTATTCCTCTATCATGTTGTACATGTGAGGATTATCTAAGGCACTAACACCACCCATTTGCGCAAGAACATCTTCCGTAAATATGCGTGTGTCTGAACGTGTATCACCAGCGGGTATATCTATTGGTAATACTCCGTTGTGTGCCAGCACAGTTTGGTTATCTACCACGTAAAACGGGTGGCAGTTAGCCAAGTTAGTAGTGCCATGTGTTGCGTATCTTGCGTGCCATAAGGCGTAGTCATCAGGATACTTAGCACGCATCTCGAGGAAGCGATTAACCGCATCATCAGGATTCATTGTGTGTTCTACGAGAATACGCTTCTCGCTTGAGATGACAATGGCAAAGCCAAAGCCATCAGGATTGTTCATCGCGGAATACATCAACTTATCACGCGAAGGTAATACGTTAGGCGGAACTACGCATAACATACACATTAGTTTTCCTCGCTTTCATGTTCTCTCGAGTTTGAATACTCGAGGGTACTTAGCGCAATTTGCGCAAAGTTTTCATACTTGTCCTTGTTATCTAGTACGTATCCCATGAAACGTATCCAACCTAACTGGCTGTCATTCGGATTTATCTTCATGTTGCGTGTGTACTCAATGGCTGAGTGTAAGAACTCTACCGCTGATAACACACGAGTAGGCTTGAGTGAACCTCTGAACACTCGAACCTCTAGCGTGTGGTCGTTCTGTGAGTTAATCGCCTCGTATCTGTCGGCTGTGTGTCCGAACTTAACCTTAGGTACGAGTGCGCCTTTATCATTGAATCGTGCAAAGGCGCTTGTACGCCCTGCTATTGCACGAACTTGTGTGCCGTTGTCGTAGATGAGTTTTTGGAATCTCAACTCGTGAGCCTCATCACGCTTGCCTTGTTTGCGGAAAGCCGTACGTGATATATGTACGTGCAATCCACATGTATTTGTATCCCATGAACGGAAACCTTTCATGCGTAATCTGTTCATGAAACTCAAGTCGAGTTTTTTAATCTCGTCAAATGAGTGTGGGTGAGATACTATCTCGAAGCCGTTGTCGAGTGAGCCATCACGCTTGATGTATACACGCTTGCCTAGTGTGTCTAGCACTAATTCAGCGCCATTCTCACAGCCCCAACCACGCTCATCCTCGACCTCTAACTCGAAGCCGAAGTAGTAGTTATCTGAGCCGTAGAATTGCGGGTCTGGCTTGTATGAGTACTCGTAAATCAGGCTGTCTGACTCACGATAACACTCATGTTCTCCGTCCTCGTACATTGTGTATCCACAATCATCACAATCCCAACCGCTATCAAAGCAGTTAGTACACAACTCTCTATCCCGTAATTCCGAGTAGTGAGTTTCTGTGAACATGCGATTACACCAGCCACACTCGGTAATCTCGCCAGCATCGTCATACCTGATATAACAGGCATAACATACGCGGTTTCTATCTACCGAATATGTGCCACCGCCTATGAGCATTACAGCATTACACTCACAAGTGTATGAGCAGTTAGCGTGTACTGTGTACTTCTCGCCATCATCATCTTGCGCCTGAACTGATACGCATTGACGAGGCAATACACGTAAATCATTTTCCTCGAATATGAGAGAATTACAACCCTCACACATGTCTCGTGTGGTGTCATCTTCAGGCATATGTTCGAATGGCATGAGTAAGTCATACAACCTACTCGTGTTGTAGTCTGCGAACTTCTCGTACAAGTACTCGAAGTCGGACATACTAAGCGTATGTTCCATTGTTTTAGTACGTGTGCATCTTTGGCAACGCTGGTCGGATAGTGAGTACGCATCAGACCCTTCCATGAAGGTTATTATGCGTAGCATACGTCCACCACGTCCACAATTACACATACCCCACCCGTCCTGCTCGATATAGGTGTGGTTTAGTTTATCGCGTGTTTCTTGCGACAAACCAACGTACCAATCATGAGTTTCTATCTCACGATAGTAGCCAGCAAACGTACCCTCGTCAGGGGGTATCCGTGTAGTAGGCATGATTTACTTCTTTCCGTTCATCTCACGGATTTGACGTGTGAGTCTAGCGTTGTGTAGTGCGGTGGTAGTGATAAGCGTGATACTTAGCGACAACGCGATAATGATTGCGATGCCGTCTGTTATCTCGATATACATGTGGTTCCTTTCGTGTAAGGTAGAAAATCTCCCCCGAGTGAAAGGAATAGGTCATGAATTAACCTGTAAACACTCGAGAGAGATTCTCTAGGTAGCCTTTTGACTACCAAAACCAACTATACCACAGCCTAAAATTGGCTTAAAAAAGCCCCAAAGAAAGAAAGAAACCTGTGCGTATGTAAGTCAATAGAGTTTTAACTTGGTTCACAAACGAATCGTAGGCGTGTGCCAGTACGCGTGGCAGCGAGGTATGTCGTGTGCGTGCGTGCTAGATGACGCCTGTGCGTGTGTGCAACAGCGATGTATGTAGCACGCGTGCGTGCTGGAGTGCGCTGGAAATCGGACATTTCGGACATGCGCTTGGCGCTGGTGGGAGATGCCACCAACACAAACCCCAAAACGGAATCGGACAAAATAGGACAAAACGCCCCAGTTTCACGCTCAAATTAGGTTTTTTGCTTGGCTTGGTATAGGCTTGGATTAATGCCAAATAGGCAGAGCAAAACCGAACAAAGGAAAAAAACAAATGAACGCACAAATAAAAGAACTAACTGCTCAACTGCCAATCAGCGCAGATGTTCAGAAGTCAATCGCCAACCGCTTGGAATCAGCATTAACCAAGAAGGGAAGCGCATCAAGCCGTTTACGCATGGCATCACAAAGCCTGAACGCGTTAGCGGAGAAGTACGAAGCAGACACAGACGAGAATGGCTACGCGGATTTATTCGCCCGCATTTTCGAAATCGGCGCTCAAATAGGCGTGGATAACAAAGCGGAAGCCACACAGAAAACAAGCAAGAAAACCACACGCGAAAACTGGCACGATGCAGACAGCGCAGAAGGTCAGGCGATAATCGCGGGAAGCAAGCCAAAGCCACGCAAGACCAAGAGCGCAGACACCGCGCAAATGACCGAAGCAAAAGAGCAAATCGCAATCCTGCTCGACGTGTTGAACGGACTTGCAAACATGAATAGCAGATAGTCAGCCAACACAAACTCAGCCCCGTATGCGTGCGAACGCGTGCGGGGTTGTTTTTTTTACGCGTGTACGCGCTGGGGCTCTGCCCCAGACCCCGCTGGGGGACACCCCCAGACCCCCGAAGCCCTGAAGGACGCGCTAAGGCGCGACCCCAGTGCTTTAAACCGCCTGCGGCGGATGTATACACTATCAGTTCTAATTTTTTTCACATCATATGAAGCCAGTAATTTATACTACTTTCAAACACGGTGCGTTCGGTTTACCCCTACTGAACGGGTTAGTATATATGTACCGTAAAACGAGCGTGAAGTAAATAGCGAGTTTCTCGGAGCGCTTATTGCGCTCCTCGTTTAGGGGGTAGTGAGGCGCCTAGAGGCGCCGAACGAAGGGGGATCTTTATGGAGGTTATATATGGGGTTTAAAGCAGGTGGTGAACACCATAGCGTTGTAGCACTCCGTGAAGCCAAGGCCAAAGTTATTGATCTTGCTAGGCAAGGTCTATCCATTCAGGATGCCATTGTCAGGGCCGGCCGTAAACCAGATGTGCTGAAGGATTGGAAGAAAGACTCTAAGTTCATGGCTGAACTAGAGAAGGCTAAGGATGAGGGCCAGAAGGCAATCTCCATAGTCTCAGGTGATGCTAAGTTTAAAATTGGCTTTGAGGAGTTCTCAAGAGAGTTCCTAGATAGCCCGATCTTCCCCCACCACCAGAACTGGATTGATATCCTTGAAGGTAGGACTCCTTCCTGGATGCATGAGGCGATGGTTTATGAACCAGCCTCTGCTAAGCGCCTATTGGTAAATGTACCACCTGAGCATGCTAAGTCTACAGTCATCACAGTCAACTACTGTGTATATCGGATTGCGATGAATCCGAATGTTAAAATTACTATTGTCTCCAAAACCCAAGAGCGTGCTAAAGAGTATCTATACTCAATCAAGCAACGCCTCAATCATGAACGCTGGTCCAAGATGCAAGCCATCTATGGAAGCGCTGGTGGTTGGAAAGAGGACTCAGACTCTTGGAAGGCTGACCGCATCTATGTGGCTCGTGACTCTACCGAAAAAGATCCTACTGTACAGGCTCTAGGTATTGGTGGTCAGATCACTGGTGCTCGTTCAGATCTAATTATCCTTGATGACGTTGTGACTACTACCAACGCTCATGAATGGGAGAAGCAACTACTCTGGCTACAGCGAGAAGTTATTACTCGTCTTGGTGATGCTGGTAAGTTACTTATTGTAGGAACACGTATCGCAGCAAATGATCTCTATCGAGAGATACGTAATCCTGAGCATTGGTCTAGTGGTAAGACACCCTTTACCTATATGAACATGCCAGCAGTACTTGAGTTTGCAGATGACCCTGAAGACTGGGTTACATTATGGCCTAAGTCCCATATACCATGGGAAGGTTCTGAGGAAGAGGTTCAACCTGATGAAGATGGGCTCTACCCAAAATGGAATGGTCCCGCGCTATTTAGGCGCCGAAGTGAAGTTTCAGCCTCTGCCTGGGCTTTGGTATATCAACAGCAAGACATACAAGAAGACTCTATTTTTCCACCTGGATGTGTCCAAGGCTCCATCAATGGGATGCGTAAACGCGGGCCGTTAAAGCCAGGCGCAGCAGGACATCCTAAAGAACCAGGTTCATACTACACCATCATGGGCTTAGACCCAGCGATGAGTGGTAAGACAGCAGCAGTAGTTATGACTGTAGATCGCATGACGCGTAAACGGTACATATTAGATGTTGAGAATATGAAAGATCCAACACCTGCTAAGATACAAGAGTTAATTGAGGACTGGTGCGTAAAGTACAATCCTCAAGAACTAAGAATTGAGACTAATGCGCATCAGAAGGCTTACGCCTTAGACGCAGATCTAAACTCATACCTAGCCTCTCGAGGCATTAGATTCTCAAGTCAATTCACAGGTAAAAACAAGTGGGACACATCTTTTGGTGTAGCCGCGATGTCTGGTCTATTTGGCACTATGCGAAATAACTTACATCAAGATAATAACCTAATAGAACTTCCCTCACAGGAAGGCTCTGAAGGTATCAAGGCTCTAATACAGCAATTGATTACTTGGAAACCTGATACTCGTGGTCCTACAGACTGCGTAATGGCTTTATGGTTCTGTGAACTAAGAGCAAGAGAAATAGTTAATAACGGAAATATTAATCAGACCCATATTAGAAATAGATGGGCTACCCGTAAACAGATTGATAATCGCTTTACTGTAAATGTAAACGATTACGAGATGTCTTCATACGAATAGGAAACTAATGTCAGTTAATATTGAGGCTATCGCGCAACGCGTTGATAATCTAAAACTACGCCATGCGTCTAGAGATGCTCGTATGTCAGATATCCTTGCTGTCCGCAAGGGTAAAATGACAGAGGTATTTCCTGATCTATTCCCAGAGGGAATGAATTCAGCCATGGTTGCCAACTTCGTAGATGTTGCAGCCCGTGACTTAGCAGAGGTACTTGCTCCTCTTCCATCTTTTAACTGTTCAACAACTAATACTACTTCAGATCGTGCTAGAGCATTTGCTGATAAGCGCGGTATGATTGCTAATAACTATGTTTACCAATCACGTCTACAATCACAAATGTACTGGGGCGCTGATTGGTATTTCACTTATGGCTTCTTACCTATCCATGTTGAATTAGATTTTGAAACACAACTTCCTCGTATTCGAGTAGAAGACCCAATTGGTGCATATCCTGAGTTTGATAGGTTTGGCCGTTGTATTTCATACGCCAAGCGTTATATGAAAACACTTGGAGAGTTAGCAAATGAATATCCTGAATATGCTGGTGCAATACTTGGTCAACTTGGCTACAATCAAAATACCAACTCTGTTGTGGAACTTATCCGTTACACAGATAGAAATAACATTGTTCTTTATGTACCTAGCCGTGGCAACCTAGTATTAAACGAAGCAAAAAATCCTGTAGGCAAGATGCTTACATTTGTTGCTCGTAAGCCTGGCATTGATGATGAACCACGCGGACAGTTTGATGATGTTTTATATGTACAATTAGCAAGAGCACGTTTTGCTAATCTAGGTATGGAAGCAGCAGAGAAGGCTATTCAAGCCCCTCTAGTTGTTCCTACCGATGTAGTAGATTTGCCTATGGGTCCTGATGCGATTATTCGCACATCCCAACCGCAAGGCGTAGGTCGAGTAAGACTCGATATACCTAACGCTGCCTTTCAAGAGCAAGCAGCACTTCAATCTGAGATGCGTCTTGGTGCTCGTTATCCTGAAGGCAGATCTGGAACAATCGACGCTAGTGTTATCACTGGTCAAGGTGTTCAAGCGCTATTAGGAGCATTTGATTCTCAGATCAAGGCTGGGCAAACCATTCTCGCTGAAACTTTTGAAGAAGTCGTTAAGGCTTGCTTTGAAGTTGACGAGATGGTGTTTAATACAGAGAAATCAGTTAGAGGTGTCGCACAGGGTACTCCGTACGAGTTAAAGTACACACCAAGCAAAGACATCAAGGGCGACTCTTCAATTGAAGTACGCTATGGATTGATGGCTGGTCTTGACCCATCACGCGCTCTAATTTTCTCTCTGCAAGCACTAGGTGCTGAATTAGTATCTAAAGACTTCATCCGTAGAGAACTTCCTTGGTCCGTTAACGTTACTTTGGAAGAACAACGAATTGAAATTGAAAAGATGCGTTCTAACTTGACCGCTGCTATAACAGCAACTGCACAAGCAATTCCTGCTATGGCCGCTCAAGGACAAGATCCATCACCAATGATTAAAAATATTGCTGATGTTATTACGCGTACACGTAACGGGGAAAGTATAGAGAATGCTGCGTTAGCCGTATTTACTCCTCCTGCACCTACTCCGCAGGAACAACAAATGGCACAGGCGCAGTCTGGAATGGTTCCACCAGGTTCACAAGCCCCAGTAGAGCAGGCTCCCCTGTCCCCAGCCACTCCTGGATCCGCTTCTGGTGGAATCCCACAACAAGGCGCACCAGATTTAATGACAATTTTGGCAGGTTTACAAGGACAAGCATAACTAAGTAGGGGACAATGACAGCAATAGTTGGTATTCAGGGTAAAGGTTGGGCTGTCTTAGCGGCAGATTCAATGACAACTTATACCGATAGGCCTTATGTGGCTAAAGGTTGCGACAAGATAGTTAAAGTTGGAGAATATTTAGTAGCAGTAGCAGGTGATGCAACTGCAGGTGATGTGCTTTATAACTTATGGCAACCACCTAAGGTAGTAAAAACACAAGATCCAGATCGTTTTGTAATGATTAGAGTTCTTCCCTCTATAAGACAAGTTCTTGCAGAGGCTGGTTATGACCCAAATCCAGCAAATAAGAAAGATGATGATGCTGGTTGGGATGCTTTAATATGTTTTAATGGAAAGATATATCAAATCTCTGATGATTTTGGTTATATGAGAGATGATAAAGGCTTGTATGGCATTGGTTCTGGTGGATCATTTGCTTTAGGAGCCCTTGCTGCTATGGAAAATGAATTAAAAGTTCATGCCAAGGCTGCAAGTTCCGCAAAGAAAGCAATTAATATTGCTATTCAGTACAATATTTGGTGTGGCGGGACTGTTAATATAAAAACTCAATTCGCAAGATAGGATATTAAATGAAAAACAGAGATGTTGTAAGTGGAGTAGGAAAAGATGCTAAACGCACTGATCTAAATCCATCAAATTTAGTATCTGAACGTGTAAAGAAATTACAAAGAGAAGCAAAAGTTCAGAATGCTACTGGTGGCGCATACAGTCAAAGAACTCAATTGCAAAATATAGCATCAGGTGCATCTACTGAGGTTCCTCAGGTGACAATGAACCCTGCTTCTTCAAACCTTATTGCATCTAGAGTAAATACTTCGTTCTTTACTGAAGAGAATCCTAATCCAGGTTTTATTACAGATGGTGCTCCAGGAAATACCCCTGGCCGTCAGCCAGAAGAGTTACCTGCACCTATTGATGCTCCTGATAATAATGCTCTTATAGCACGTGCTATGTTCATGATGGATCCTACACCTCAAAATCGCAGACTTATGGAATCCTTTATCCAAGAAGGTCGTTAATGCTTGATCCATTAGTAAAGTCTTGGAATAAACAAAAGTATACAAGCCTATTTGACATAGATCCAGTATCGACCAATTTACCAAATATGGTAGATCAGAAGATTGCAGGATTAGACCAGGCTACAATAGAGAACTTTAACTCTCTTGTAAAGATGTTTCCAAATCAAAGTAAAGATTATTTAATTAGTGCTGCTAAAATTGGTCTTAATTCATCTACAAAAGGTATTGAAAAACTATCAGCCAATGATGGTATTTCTCAATTAAAGCAAGACTTAATCAATGTTGATAACATTAAAAGTCAGGCTGATAAGGATAGAGGTTTTAGAGAAAGCGTTTATGGAGTTTTAAAAGGCGCATCTCGCGTAACATTTGCTACACTACAAGCACCTTATCAATATTTAACTACAGTTGGTCGTGACCTTTATTCTTTAGGTAAAAAAGATGGCGTTAGTGCTGGACAGTTATTACAAAATATTAATCCAGGTACTATGTTTTCTGGAGATACAACAAATCTTGGTCAACTTTTAAATGCTACTCGCGGACTTATAACTGGTAAAGGACCAATTGATACTGGTTCAGGTTTCTTTATTAACCCTGAAAGTAAAGTTGGCGCTGGACAGGCTAAGGCTATGTCTGCTTATGGCCGTATAAATAATAAATCATTTACTCTAGGTCGTGCAGCATTAAGTGGTTTAGGTGCAGATCCAAACGGTACACCATATCGTGTAATGTCTGGTATTGTTGACGCTACTCTTTCCATAGGTACTGACCCATCTATGTATCTTGGTCCTGGTGCTATTACTAAGATTGTTAAGGGTGGAAAAGAACTTACTAAAGCAAAAACTGCTGCTCAAGCAGTACTTGATGAGGCAAATACCGTCAAGGCAAATGAAATTAAGAATCTTACAAAAGAAGAAAAAGCATTAATTAAAGAACGTCATGGTGCTGAAAAGAAAGTACGTCGTACTGTAGATAATACCTACATGAAGGCGGAAAGAGATTTAGTAAGAACTTCTCAATCTAAAAGTAATGCAATTGTTAAGAAATTAGAAAAAGCATTAACCTTTGGTATTGGACGTGGCGAAAAGGTAGCAGGAGATCCTGATACAGCAGCAGCAATTGCAGATGGAAGTATTGGCGACTTTGTAGTTAAGAGTATTGCTGAGAAAAAGCCTGAAGGTGTAGTTGATTCTATTGCTCAACTAGAGGCAGATTATATTAATACTGGTAAAACATTTACTGGTTTATACCTAGAAGAAGTACCTGAGGCTGGCAAACTGCAGTTTGGTGCATTTGATAATGGTGAGTATATTGTTACTGCCTCAGCAAAAGAACCCTTAGAGTTATATGATCTTTCACGCACCTACAAGGGTGTCTCAATGGAAGAACGCGGTATTGAATTAGAGCGTCGTACTAACTTCTGGAACGATCTACAATTAAGATTACAAGAAGATATCTCAGACGAACTAAGAACTGTATTAACTAAATACATTCAAAAGGGTGCTGATGGCAAGAGTGCTATTCAAGCATCTGTTGATGATATCGTATTTGATGGTGGAACTGAAAGTGTCGCTACTTTAATTGGTAGAGCCGTAGCAACTAAAAACGAAGAATTAATAAATCTCGTAGAAGATGCTGTTAAGAATCAATGGCTAGCCGATGGTTATAGCAATATCCGTGCTATCAATGGCGGCATAGGTGGAGTAGTAATCACTAATGGCGCTAAGGTTGGAGCACGCCGAGTAGGCGTTACTGATGTTATTACATCATTGTCTGGTAAAGCAGAGATGGGTACTCAACTCGGTGCTAAATTAGTTGCTTCAGTCAAAGAAGCACAACAAGAAATTTTAGAAGCAAGTACCGCTTTAGAGAATGCTAAGGCTGCTAAAGCAGGTATTGATGGTAAGTTAAAAGAGATTGAGATCTTGCGTGATTATGCCGCACAAGACCCAGATCTAGTTGCTCAAATAATTAATGATCCTGAGAATATTGGAATCGCTAAATTATTAGACCTAGAGATGGATATTGCAGATACTCAATACTTAAAAGAGTTTTATAGATCTGAAGTCGGAATAACTGATGGCTTTGGTGGAGCAGTTAAGGGAGACCTTAATAAGGCTGCTACCTACCTACTAGGAAAGCGCTTTGCTCAGATTGCAGATATCGTAGCAAACGAAACAGACTTTTCAAGATTACATCGTTTATTTGGTCGCAAACTAGATGTTGAAATGACTCAAGAACTAGTTACTGCTAAGACAGGCGATGAAGTAATATCTATATTCTTAAAGCATTTAGCAGCGCCTACATCTGACCCTAAGGTATTTCGTTCTCTTACTTTAAAAGCAGAAGCAGCAAAGATGGCTAACAACCCATTATTTAAGGTTGTTCCACCACTTGCTAGTAAAGCAATTGCTCAAGTAGAGCGTATTGAAAAGGGATTTGGTCGTTACTTTACACAGTCTGTAGTATTACCTCTTGATGATATTGACAGACTTGTAAATGGTATGGAAGACTGGATGTCATCTGCTGGTATTCCTGATGAGATTATCTCTACTACTATCAATAGAATTACATCTGCTACATCTTTAGAACAACGTTCTGGTGTAGTGTTTCAAGAGATTGAAAAGGCTCAAGTAGCCCTAGCAAATAGATTATCACCTGGAGATACAAATCTACAAGATGCAGTACGTGAAGCATTCCGTGCTACTGGTAGAGAAAATGCTATCATTAAACAGTATACACCAGAGAAACTTGCAAAAGGTGAACTACCTTCTCTTGATGGAGTTTTAGTAAACGGACAAGCAACAACTCATACCTTTGCTGGTGACCAGGCTATATTTGAATATCAATTCCTAGATGATGTTATTAGATTACCTGATACTAGAGATATTAAGAAGTTAATCAGTAAGTATAACGATCACAAGATTAAATATGGTACTAAAAATGCTTTAGATGTATTTAATACTGAGATTGGTGATCGCTGGAGAACCGCTCAATTAGCATTCCGTGTAGCATATATTATGCGCAACATTGGTGAAATGCAGTTCCGTCAATATTTCTCAGGACACGATTCATTATTTAACCATCCAATAGGCTATATAGCCATGATGATGGGTAGTCCAGATGGTGGCAAAGTAAGACAATTACTAGGCAAAGTATCCAAATATGGTAACGATGTTAATGGTAATAAACTTGTAGGTAAAGATGCAGAAGTTAATGCTGCTGTATCTGAGGCTATTGAAGAGAACTTTAACTTCCTTGCTAGAAACTATAACTCTGGAGATCCACGCTTTGCTTTCGTAGGTAAGATCTATGAGGCTGTAGGTATTGAGAGCGATAAGTACCACATAGGATTAGCCAATACTTTAATTCGTGCTCATTCTGATAGATTAATTCCTCTTGTAGCAAGACATATGGACGGGCAAGAAGATGAATTAGTTCGCCTTCTTATTGAAGGTAAAGGCGAAAAGTTTGCTGGTATATTACAAGATTTAGTAAATGGTGGTAGAAACGGTGTCCAAACTGGAGAGTTTGCTAAACTGTTTCTAAAAGATCAGAAGAAAGTAAATGGAAAGTACAACCTTTCTCCTGATAATATGATACCTGAAAACATAAAGGTATATCTATTTGATAAAGAGTCTACTGGTTCTGTAGCCCGTTATGTAAATAACGTGGTAGGAACTGGTCCAGGCTCTGTTAATATGCGTACTCTTTTGGCTGATGGTCGTGTAACAGTTAATGGTAAAAACATTGAGATACCTAGTTACAAACAAGCAGGAAATATCAATGACTTTGCTGATGAAGATGGTGCATTTAAGACTCTTGTAGCCCGTAACTTCCCTAAGGAAGATATGACTGGATCTACAGTTATCCATGTTCGTGATAAGAGATTCGGTCCTCAACAGACTAAGTATTTAGATACTGCTGTATCTTGGTTCTTTGATATTGCAACTAAGGTAGAAAACGTTGCTAACTTCTCACCTGAGTTCCGTATGTCATACTGGGATCACGTAGGTCGTTATGTAGGCATGATTAATGATGATGCTCTAGATTCACTTTTAGTTAATGCTAAGAAGTCTTTAGCGCCATTAACTATAAATGGTAAGAACATAAGCCTTCGTCGTCATCCTTCTCTACGTGCTATCAACAAAGAGGTTGCTGCTCGTAAAAAAGGCAAGACAATTAAAGATGGTATTAGTTTAGATACTATGAACTCTATGGCTGCTAAGAAAGCCTCACAATATACAAAAGATTTATTCTATGATGCTTCAAGGCAGCGCCAGTATGCAAATGCTGTAAGAGCAATTTTCCCCTTTGCTCAGGCACAATTCAATACTATGTACAAGTGGAGTCAATTACTAAAAGACAACCCTGTACAGTTCTATAGACTTGGCCGTGCATATAATGCACTTACCCAACAAGGTTCTAGTGCTATCTATGACCTAACTGGAACTAAGTATGAGGAGAACCAAGGATTCTTTTATAAAGATGAATTTGGTGAGACTAGATTCCGCTATCCATTAGCAGGTAGTATCATTGGAGCATTGGCTGGCAAGAATATTGATTCAGCCCAAGCACTACAGATTACTGCTCCCGTACAGTCTTTGAACCTTGTATTTGGTGCAGTTAACCCAGCAATCCCTGGTATTGGACCTATGGGTCAGATTATCTACGGAGCAAGTGGTAAGTCTAAAGCATTTGGTCCTGAGTGGGATGCTATGCGTCAAATCATATTCCCATTTGGTGAACCAGAAGGTATTCAAGATTTAGTATTCCCAGCATGGTTAAAGAAATCTTTCTTACTATCCATTAATAACAACACACAGGTAGAACGTGGTGTTAAGGATTGGGCTGGTTATCTAGCATCTACTGGTGACTATGGAGATAATCCATTAGCCGATGATACAGCGCGAAATCAATTATTCAATGATGCTCGTGGTCTATCTCGTTGGACTCAATTATACACAGCATTCTTCCAGTCTATTGCACCAGCAACACCTTCACAAGAGGTATTTGCTAAGGACAAAAATGGTGCTTTAAGAACCCAAACTTTCCTTTATAACGCATATGACCAGATAAGCAAGAAGTATCCTGGTGATTACTTTGCTGCTGTTGGTGAGTTTGCTGATACGTTTGGTATTAAAAACTTGCTACCAATCCTTGCTGGATCCACACGAAGTGTTCGTGGTACTGGCGACGCTTGGTCATTCTTAAATAAGAATCCAGAAGTTGCAGATAAGTATGCTACAAAAGCGGGAGATATTGTTCCTTACTTCTTCCCTGGTGGAGAAGCAGCAACTGCATACTATAACTGGCAGAAGGCTACAGGTCGTCGTCGTAATCTACGTCCTGAAGAGTTAGAACAATACGCTGAAAACATTGTTTATCAAATGGCTAAGTCTCAGATCTCTGAGGAACAAGCAACCATGGGATATAGCGATGTTTGGTATACAGATGAAATAATTAAACTAAATGAACAATTTGGTGGCAACGCTCCTGTAATGTCAGTTGATATTGGTTCTGCTGAAGAGAAGATTGCAAACGTTGGAAGAGCCTTGCAAGATCCAGCATTCCAAGAATCTCCTATTTATAACGAGACTGCTCAATTCTATGCAGCCTACAAAGACTTAGAGAAGTATCTACAGGAAGTAAGAACTACTGCTACCCCACAAATGGGTGCAGGTTTCTGGCTTGCTCAAGAAGAAGCAAAGAAGTTAGACAATTTGGCTACACAATTAATGATTAACAATCCAGCATTTGCTCGTATGTACTATGGAGTGTTTGCATCAAAACTGAAGGTTGAGGAATAAATTGAGTTTTAACCAAGGACCATTAACGTCACAGGCTGAACAAGCGGCTCAACTTGCACAGGTGCAGGCAAAAGAATCTTTTGAAACCAAATCTCAGGTATATACAAACCCTGCTGCATACTCATATGCAATTGGAAACTATCTTTTAAACTGGAGAAATGAAGCAAGTCCTGTTACTGGTTTTACTAATAAACTAGATTATATCCAAGCACTTCTTCGTGGAAGCGGAGCATCTAAAGATACAACCCCTCGTGGTGTTATCGGAAACGAAGACACCAAGGCTATGCAGGAAGTATCTAGAATTGCACTTCAAAATGGTGTGCCATTTTTAGATACTCTAAAAGAACTATATTCTAATAAGAGTCTTCAAAATACAGTAAAGTTTAGCAAGAATATTGCTACTGCTATAAAGTTACTTGACCTTACAGATGCTAAATCTCAGTTGTCTAATGCATACTATCAGGCTTTTGGAGCATATCCTTCTCAAGTTCAGATAGAAGATTTTCAGAAAGCCTATAATGCTGAGGCTGAAAGACAAAAGGCTAAGACCGTAACCTCAATGACCACAAAGGGTGATGTCACTAGTTCAGTAACTAAGACTCTAGGTGAAGGCTTTACTGAGCAAGAACAACAACAGTTCCTTGCTAACTATCTTGTTAAGAATTTTGATGTGGCTACTAGCGAAAACCTAGGCGGTCAAGCAAAGGGTCTATACGATCAAATCGTAGGAGTTCATAGAAACAACCTATTAGCCGAACCTGATTTACCTGCCGTAGCAAATGTTATTAAAGACGTATTAAGTTCATCAGATGATGCTGTTGCTAGCCAGAAACTTAATGATTACTTCTCTAAGCAAAGAAGAGTTGCAGCAACCCAATATCTAGGAGTACAGAATCAAGTACTTGCTGGTGATGATGTAATGACTTTTATCTCTCCATTACAAGAGGTTTTAAGAAAATCATTTGGACGCACAGTAAATAATGATGACAAACTTATAGTTGCTGCTTTGAACTATAAAGATGATAAGGGAAATTATAGACCTATGAATGAAATAGAGTTAAATAATTTGATTGTTAATGACCCACGTTATGCTACAAGTCCAACTGCTATCAAAGAAGCAGCATCTCTTGGTGAACGTTTAACTCAGAAGTTAGGTAGATAATGGCAACCAAGAAAACACAACCTACCGCTAACGTAAGAGAAGACAGAACTGCACCAAAAGCAACACCAACACAAACTATTAATGTCTATGGAAGTCCTGCAACTAACACAAGACCTGCTCCCGTAAAACAAGAAACTCCTAAAGCAACAACTAAAACTCCAACTCCTGGACAAGCAGCATCTGCAAGATTACAGGCTGAGGCTGCAGCCTTTGCTGCTGGTACTGGCAAATATGCTCAACCATTAAGTCCAATTTACGCACCAAGTACAGTTCAAGAACCTACTCCTAGGACTATAGTAAGTCGTATTGCTAGAACAGACTCTAAGGGCCAGATAATTGGTTACGATATTGTATACAGCGACGGAAGCACTGGTTTTGAATCAAACCCTGCATATGGCCAACAACAGGAAGAAGAAGTTGGTACTACAAATGTACAGGTTTTAAAGTCACTTCTATTATCCAAAGGATTGCCTTCTGATCTGGTAGATGAATCAGTAACATTCTTACAGGCATTACTTAAAGATGGCATTGATGGAGAGTCTGCCATTAGTATCTATTTGAATAACAAAGAATTTACTACCAAGACTGGAACAACACTTAAGTCTCCATTCTATACTAAGTATGGTTTCTATAATGATTCCTTAACTGATAAATATACCGCTACAGAGTTATTCAACTCAGTTGAAGGCTATAAGAATGTTGTTGCTAAATACAATGCAAATCCTAAATTTGCAAGTCAGAGTTATATTCAGGGCTACTTGAAGAATAAAAGAAGCGTAGCAGATTTAGATACATATGCAAATACTGCTAGATTACAAGCAGTTAATGCTGATCCTGCCAGAGTTCAAACATTAAAGCAACTTGGTTATATAAATAATGAGACAGACCTTATGGACTTCTATATGGATCCAAATGTGGGTACTGAGCAAATGAAGCAAAACGTAAATACTGCAGCCTTTGCTATTGAAGCAATACGTAGAGCAAATAATCTTACACCGTTTAGCGCAGAACGTGCAAAGCAATATGGTGCTCAATTAACAGCACAAGGATTAACTGAAGGAGAAGTAAGTGCTCTTGCCTCTAAAGGATATGCAACTATTGCAGAGAGTCTAGCGCCTACAACTAAACTATCAGGTATCTATGAGCGTGCTGGTGCTCAAACTGCAGCCACTATTCAATCAGAACTTGAACAAGAACAATTTAAGGGACTTGAATCAGAGCGTCGTAGACGTCTTGCAGAGCAAGAAGTAATGGCGTTTAGAGGACAGTCTGGCCTAACATCACAAAGCCTAAGTTCCAGAAGTGCTTTAGGCTTAATTTAACTAGAATCCCGACATGGATCCATCGGCCCCATGCGGTGTACAAGACCGATAGTACGAGCCAATGTAAATGCCCCTATTTACCTTGAGGCGTACGCCAACTACTAAGAAAAGGGAGAGGTTGCTATGAGCAACAACCGCGATAACTACTGGGATGAAAATGAAGATGAGGATGACGATGTTACAGTCGCATCTTTTGATTCAGATACAGACCTTGTAAAGAAACTACGTAAGGCCCTAAAGGTCGAACAAAGAAGAAACAAGGAACTGGAGTCCTCCTTAGGAGAACTTAGCAAGTCCCAAAGAGAGCGGGTTTTGAAGGATGTATTCGCATCCCGTGGCGTAAACCCAAAAGTTGCCGCTTTCATACCAAATGACTTAGATGCTTCTGAAGAAGCAATCTCAGGATGGTTAGAACAAAATGCCGATGTATTCGGTATCCAGTTAGAGCCAAGAAAAGAGATAGACTCTAAGGATGTCGCATCTCTGCGACAAATGGATAATGTAACAACTGGGGCTTTATCCCCCGACAAAGCAGAAGACATGAGCATAAGAATTCAGTCTGCTGAATCTGCCGAAGATATTCTAAACCTAATCTACGGTTCAAAATCGTAGTAATTTCAAACTAACCGAAAGGATCTGCTTAAATGCCAGATTTATATACCTCGGCCGCCTTGCCTTCAGGGCAAGCAGGCACAGTGGTCGGTGCTAACCTTGTAACACAGGCGTATGACCGTCTCGTAGAGTTCGCTCTTCGTTCCGTACCGTCATTCCGTGCTGTGGCTGATAAGAAGCCTGTATCACAGACCCACGCTGGTTCAAGCGTACTGTTCCAAGTTTATAACGACTTGGCAGTTAAGACATCTACACTAACTGAAACCAGTGACGTAGATGCAGTAGCAGTACCTGCTACAACAACTGTTGCTGTTACTCTAAATGAGTACGGTAACTCAATCATTTCAACTCGCAAGTTGGACCTATTCAGCCTTGCTGATGTAGAGCCAGCACTTGCTAATATCGTTGCATTCAACATGAATGATTCTCTAGATATAGTAGTTCGCGGCGTTCTTGCTGGCGGAACTCAAGTAATCCGTGAGATCGCAGGAGCAATTTCAACTGCTGCTGTAACTGGTGTATCTGCAACTGATACAATCAAGGCGAAAGATATCCGCTACGTAGTAGCGAAGATGCGTGCAGCAAACGTAGTTCCACGTCGTGGAAACCTATTTGCTTCATACATCCACCCAGAAGTTTCACACGATCTTCGTGCTGAGACTGGAACCGCTGCATGGCGTCAACCTGCAGAGTACGTAAATCCAGCAGGAATTTACGCAGGCGAGATTGGAACTTTTGAAGGCGTTGCTTTCATCGAGTCTCCACGTCTACCTAACTCACAGGCTGGTGCTGGTTCAGGCACAACTCAGACTCGCGTCTACGACACATTCATCATGGGTCAACAGGCACTTGCTGAGGCTGTTGCTGAAGAGCCACATACAGTTATCGGTCCAGTTACAGACAAGTTAATGCGTCTACGTCCAATCGGATGGTACGGCGTACTTGGATGGAACCTATACCGTTCAGATGCACTATGGCGTGTACAAACTGCATCAGCAGTTCGTCCAGCAGCCTAGTCTAAGTAATTAGATAGGTGGGGCTAAGGGAAACTTTAGCCCTATCTGTAAACTTACTAAGGAGACAAAATGCCAACAACAAAGTATTACTTTGAAACACCCTATATCGAAGAGGGTCCAGCAGGGTATAACAAGTTACACATTAGATATAAATTAAGACGTGGTATATCAGTCATTAAGGAAAATGGCGTTTACCGTGAGGCAAGATATCCTTATATCGATGAACTAAATGCAGCGGAAACCTACTATCTAGGTGGAAGTAAGTATGAAGTTACTCTTGCTGAAAAAGCGTCATTGGAAGCAGCAGGGTATACTGTAACAACAGAAATCGTATAACAGGGGAAACATGTCATTACATAGAAGAGTAACACATCCTGAAGAAGTTGAAGGATGTTTTGGTTGCAAGATTTCCGCTTTACAATTGAGTCCTGGTGAGGCTTCTACTCGCACCACGATGTCAACTAAAAAGTGGGACGGGGAGTTGCAGGCTTACCGTGATGCTCGTGCTCAAGGTATCCAACCTGCATCTACTCAAATGAAAGACATCAAGGCGGCAGTTGCTGCATCAAATCACTTCGGCAAAGCGTTTAAAGCCGACGAACCAGGAAAAGGACTAATCTAATGCCAAAAGTAGGAATGAAAGAATACTCATATTCAGCAAAAGGAATGGCCATGGCTAAAAAAGAAGCCAAGAAGACAGGTAAGAAAATGGTCATGAAGAAGATGAAGAAAATGGGTAAGAAGAAGTAATGCCTAAGGCAAAACTAACTGTTGCTCAAAAGTATAGTCAACTTAAAAGACAGACCGAATCTGCAGGTATGAAAGTATCTGAAAAGAATGGTAAAATAGTTGTAACTCGTAGAAAGAAAAAATAATGGCAAATATGTCTCGTTCATCTGGTAGTGATAAGTCACGTCAGAATCCAAACTTCCTATCATCTATTGCAGGTCGTGTAGGAACAGTTGCTAGAGAAGTTCGTGATGTTAATACTGCTTTCTGGACTGACCAAAAGGCTGGCTTCCAAAGAGGTCAAGGTGCTCAACCTGGATCTAAACAATTACAGACTCTTGTAGATAATGATACTCGTGCTAGATGGAATCTAAAGCGTCAAGTAAAAGAAGTTGGTGCTGCAGTTACTAAAGGTAAAAAAGGTACTCGTTCTGACCAACTTAAGGGTGGAAAGTACATTAACAAGACACCTAAGAAAAAGTAATGTCATCGGGACAGCGCAAGAGACATGATGGATTTAACAAGTCTCTAATTAAGGATGGCATGATTCTCATTATGAGAAAAGACGGAAGCGTCAAACTTCGCAAGGACATGAAAACAGGGGAAATAATAAATGGGACAAAAGCAGGAAACGGTATCTCTAGCCTGGTGCGATAACGGAAATGTAGACGGATTATTCATGCTTGGGGTAACCGATGTGTTACTCCAATCAGGAATCAAGTTCGTATCTACAATCCGCAGTCAAGGCAATCAAATTGCTAGACAACGGGATAGACTAATTAACCACTGGTACGATTCAAATAAAGCAGATTGGCTACTCTGGGTAGACTCAGATGTAGTGATTAGTCCAGAAACATTTAGATTGCTTTGGGCTAATAAAGATAGATTAGCAAGGCCTATGATTACTGGAGTTTACTTTACTTCAGATAATCCTGAAGAGCCTCTAATGATTCCACTTCCAACTATCTTTAAGTTTGAAGATACTGAAGATGGTGGGATTGTATCTAAAAGAATTCATCCACTACCTGATAATAAGTTAATCAAGGTAGATGCAGCAGGTATGGGATTCATACTAATGCATAGGGATGTAGTTACTAGAGTTAAAGAAAAAATGGGAGATGTCAGACTATTTGCCGAACTAGGCAAAGGTGATAGTTTCCTAGGTGAAGATATTTACTTCTTTGCTTTATGTCATCAGGTGGGTGTACCACTTTGGTGCCATACAGGAGCACTTGCTCCACACATGAAACGATTCTCATTTGATAACCATTACTACAAAGCAATATTTGGGGGTAAGAAAAATGGCAACAACACCAGCGTGGCAGAGGAAAGCGGGAAAGAATCCTAAAGGCGGTTTAAACGCCAAGGGAAGGGCTTCTGCTAAGGCTCAGGGTATGAACCTGAAGGCACCCGTAAAAAGCGGTGATAACCCCCGTAGAGCCTCATTTCTGGCCCGTATGGGCGGTATGCCTGGACCAGAAAGAAAACCTAATGGTGAGCCTACAAGGCTCCTATTATCCCTACAAGCCTGGGGTGCTTCATCTAAGGCTGATGCTAAGAAAAAGGCAGCAGCAATATCCAAGAGAAACAAGGGGAAGAAATGAAAAAAGCATTTTGGGATAAGAAGAACCCTAAAAAAACTTCTAAGACATTAACACCAGCCCAAAAAAGCGCTGCTAAAGCAAGGGCAAAGGCCGCAGGTAGACCTTACCCTAATCTTGTAGATAATGCTGCAGTAGCAAGAAAATCCACTAAAAAGAAATAGCGAGGAAAACAATGAAAGAAGCATCTGATTTAGACGTTGACAGAGCAATTATGCGTGTTCAAGCGGCTATACTTGAAAGCGACATTAGGGCTATGAAAAAGTCTAGAACTAATTACACAAGCCGTAGTGCACAAAATAAGACTTACAAGCCTACTGGCGTAGTATTCAAAGGACCTGCTAACACACGTACAAGTTCTAACTTTACATATGGTGCAGGAAACCCTAGCACTAAGAATGTTAGAGCAAATGAGTTCCGTGCTGGAGAACGTGGTCAAGGAGTTATGAAGGCTACTTCATCTAACTTCAAGTACAATGCTCCTAGTGCTTCAAAGCCTAAGGCTAAGAAAGATACAAGTTTTAAGAAATCTGGAGTCGCTGGAGTATTGAAATCTCCTGAGGCAAAGAAGTTCAGAGAAACATTTAAGAAAAAGGGACTAATCCCAGCCCTACGTGGTAAGTAAGGAATACAATGGCAATTGGAACTCTAGGTTCTACATTTAGCGCTGAACTAAATCGTCTTGCTAATGGTGGCACTTATCCTGCTATTTTAGCATGGAGAGGCGATCAAGAAGCAGCCAACGTATGGTCAGGTACAACTGGTGAAAGTTTACAGGGTGCTCTAAACCGTAAGGCTGGCAAAACAAATCCAATAACATTTTTAGACATCAACGGTGTTTGCAACTTACTTGCATCAACAAGTGATTTGGAAGCAACAGAAGCCCTTAGAAGGATATCCTCTTAATGACAACGACCTATGCCAATCTTGTAGATGAAACGTTACTTAATCTATCAGGTTATACCTTACGCCAAGATAGAACTACACATTTAACTGGTAATCTTACCACATCTAGTACTACCCTTAACCTCGCAAGTGTAAGCAACATTGGCAAAGGTCTTATTGAAATTGATGATGAATTAATCTGGGTTGATAATTATGACCGTGTTTCTACTACCGCCACTGTTCCTCCTTATGGTCGTGGCTATAATGGAACTACACCTGCCGTACATACTGCTAATACTAAAGTAGTTGTTGCCCCTTCATTTCCTAAAATTACCGTAAAAAAAGCCATTAATGACACTATTGATGCAGTCTTTCCTAAACTGTTTGCCGTAGGTACATTTACATTTACATTACAGGCTACAAAAACAGCCTATCAAGTTCCTGCTGATGTTGAAACAGTTCTTTACGTTTCATGGTCAGTAACTGGTCCATCTAATGAATGGCTTCCAGTTAAGTCTTGGAGACATGACCCATTAGCAAATACTACTTCTTTTACCACAGGTAACAGCGTATCAGTATATGATGCCATTACTCCTGGTCGTACAGTTCAGGTTTACTATCTAAAAAAACCTGCTAAATTAACAAACTCTGCTGATGTTTTTGAAACAGTAACTGGATTACCATCATCTTGTAAAGATGTAATTATGTATGGTGCTGCTTATCGTTTAACATCATTTATTGATCCAGGTAGATTAACCTATACATCTGCTGAGGCAGACCAAACCGACACCAAAATCCAATATGGTTCTGGTGCTTCAACCGCTAGATTCTTACTTGCTCTGTTTAACCAAAGATTAACAGAAGAGTCAGAAAAACTCCGTGATGTTTATCCATCTAAAATCCACTATACGAGGTACTAAATGACAACTCGCTTATACTCATCCATATCACAAGAAACTACCTTAGCAGCGGCACTTAATAATAGTGCTACTACAATGTCAGTGGTTAATGCTTCTGGCTTGCTAGCATCTATATCGCCAGCAGCAGGAGAAACCTTTGTAGTTGTTATTGATCCAGATACAGCGCTTGAAGAAATTGTAGAGATAATAACCCCTAGCGCACCTGGTAATAACACTTTAACTATTCAAAGAAATATAGATTCATCAACTGCTCAGGCTCACTCAGCAGGTGCTGCAGTTCGTCACATGGCTATTGGCCGTGACTTCCGTGATGCTGATGCTCACATTAGAAATACTACAAACCCACACGGATTAACTCTTGCTAACCTAGTCAAGACTACAGATACAGGCACAGTAACAAGCGGTATGATTCTTGACGGTACTATTGTTAATGCTGACATCAACGCAAGTGCTGCTATCGCAGACACTAAATTAGCCACTATCTCAACTGCTAGCAAGGTATCTAATTCTGCTACTACTGCTACATCTGCTAATACTAACTCGGCAATCGTAGCCCGTGATGCCTCAGGTAACTTTTCTGCAGGTACTATTACTGCTAACCTAACTGGCAACGTAACAGGTAACGTGACTGGTAACGTATCAGGTTCTGCTGGCTCTACAACAGGTAATGCTGCTACTGCCACAGCCCTTGCAACTGGTCGCACTATATCTCTTACTGGAGATGTAACTGGAACTACTGGTTCATTTGATGGTACTGGTAATGCTACTATGACAGCAGCCATTGGTACTGGTGTAATTGTTAATGCTGACATTAATGCATCCGCTGCTATCTCATATAGCAAGTTAGATCTTGCAGGAACTATTACATCTGCTGATATAGTCAACGGAACCATCGTTGCTGCAGATATTGCTGATGGTACTATTACGGCAGCCAAGTTAACTGCTGACCCATTTGCTCGTGCTAACCATACTGGTAGCCAGACAGCATCAACTATCTCTGACTTTGATACACAGGTTCGCACTAACCGTCTTGACCAGATGGCTGCACCTACTGGCTCAGTATCTTTAAACAGCCAAAAGATTACTAACCTTGCTACACCTACATCTAATACAGATGCATCAACTAAGGCTTACGTAGATACATCTATCTCCAACCTTATTGATGGTGCTCCTAGCACATTGGATACTCTTAATGAAATTGCTGCTGCTCTTAATGACACAGCCAACTTCTCAGATACAGTAGTACTTAAATCTGGTTCTACAATGACTGGTGCTTTGACATTGTCAGGTGCTCCATCATCTAACCTACACGCTGCTACAAAGGCTTATGTAGATTCCTTTGCACCATCTGTTGCAGCCGATGCTGCTGCCGCTGCTGCAAGTGCCGTTGCTGCTGCAGCCTCATATGATTCTTTTGATGATAGATATTTAGGTGCTAAAGCAACTGCCCCATCTCTAGATAATGATGGTAATGCTTTAGTTGCTGGTGCTCTATATTGGAACACAGTATCTAATGCTATGCAAGTATGGTCAGGTTCTGCTTGGGGTGGAATTACATCAGCAGTATCATCTAGTCGTTGGAGTAAAACTGCAGCAGGTGGTGAAACTACACTCAATGGTGCAGACAATAACTCAGTAACTTTATCCTACACCGCAGGTTATGAGCAGGTATATCTAAATGGTGTACTGCTAGCAAGAGGTGACGATTATACAGCATCTAATGGTTCAAGCATTACTGGTATCTCAGCCCTTACTGCAGGAGATATTGTAGAGGTTCTATCTTGGACACCATTTAGCGTTGCTAATGCATTAACAGTAACTACTATAGATGCAAAAGGTGACTTACTTGTAGGAACCGCAAATGATACAATTGGAAGATTGGCAGTTGGAACCAATGGATTCGTTCTTACTGCAGATTCTACTCAAACCGCAGGCATCAAGTGGAGCGCCGCTGCAGCAAGTGGTGCTACTATGTCTGATGTCTTTATGATGATGGGAGCATAATGTCAAGAGCAAGAACCAATGCGGATAATGCATCTGCAGATATTTCAGGCGTAACAGCCTCAACAGGATTATCAGGTGGTGGAACAAGTGGTGCTGTATCAGTAGCCCTTGATACCGCATCTATCTATGTAGTCCCGTCTCAATCAACTCATTCTGGCAAATACCTAACAACCAATGGAAGTGCTGCATCTTGGGCAACAGTAGATGCTCTACCTTCTCAAACAGGTAATGGTGGAAAGTACTTAACGACAAACGGTTCTTCAGCAACCTGGGGAACTATTACAACTGACCCTACTCCAACAGCGCTAATGCTCGGTGGAATGTAACTAAGGAGAAAAGCAATGCCAACAAACTATAAAGTCCTTGGGCAATCAAACCCATCGGCAACAACTGCAACAACACTATACACAGTACCTTCTGCTACACAGGCTGTAGTATCTAGTATCTCAGTTGCTAACTTAACAACAACAGCAGCAACATTCCGCATTGCGGTTCGTATTGCTGGCGCCACATTGGCTAACAGCCAATACATTGGATACGACATTACAGTCGGAGCATCTGATTCAACCATCATTACAGTTGGTTTAACTCTTGCTGCTACAGACGTAATTACAGTATACGCATCAACAGCCAACTTAGTATTCCAGGCATTCGGAAGCGAGATTTCTTAATGACAATAAGCAGCGTTAAAACAGGGTATGACGGCATCAGCCTTCTTGTTGGTAATGCTGCTTATGACCCGTTTACTGTAGGTAGAGCACTATTTGCTGAAGGATATAGTTCTGGTGCAAACAGTAATGTAATTCAATATGTAGAAATACAGACTACAGGCAATGCAACTGACTTTGGTGATTTATCTGTAACAAGACGTGCGCTTACCGCTTGCTCTTCCTCTACTAGAGGCTTATTTGCAGGTGGATATACTAGTACAGCCAGTAATGTTATTGACTATGTCACTATTGCTTCAACAGGAAATGGTACAGATTTTGGAGACTTATTAAACGCTAGTTACAGAAAAGCAGGATGCTCTAACTCTACAAGAGGTTTATTTGCTGGTAAAGATGATGCTGGTAATAAAGATGTTATAGAGTACGTAACAATAGCAAGTGCGGGTAACTCTACCGACTTTGGAGACTTAACTAGTCCTCGCCTTAGTACAGCAGGTGCAGGTGGCTGCGCTTCTTCAACTAGAGGAATTTTTGGTGGTGGAGTGTACACAGCATCAAATGTTATTGATTATGTAACTATAGACACGACTGGAAATGCAATTGATTTTGGTGATTTAACTGTTTCTCGTGGTGACGCTGCAACTTTTTCAAATAAAACTAGAGGTATATTTGCTTCTGGATTTGATGCATCTACAATACAAAATACAATTGATTATATTACAATTGCTACTATTGGTAATGCTTTAGATTTTGGTGATTTAAGTGTGGCCAGATTCTTATCAGGTCAAGGCTGTACTTCTTTAAGGGGAGTTATTGGCGGCGGAGAAGCCTCTGGTGGCGCACTTTCAAATGTAATAGATTATGTAACCATAGCAACTATTGGAAATGCAGTTGATTTTGGTGATTTACTTGCCACAAGTGGTTCAGGTGCTGGTCTATCAAACGCACACGGCGGACTATAAACAATAAGGGGGATATAAATGAATGAACTAGAAAAGGCACTACCAGAACAATACTCACCTATGTTAGCAAAGATAGATTCAGTTCTACCTTTGGCTAAGATAGATACAGAAAACTTTAATAAGTCATCATCTCAATTTAAGATGGCTACTTTAGATGTAGTTGACTTGACACCTATCAACTCAGCCAAGCATCTACTAGCAGTAGTTCAACGCACTCGTCAAGCATTAGAGGAAGCCTCTATTACTTTACGCCGTAAGCAAGTTGAGTTAAAGCGCAAAGAGTTAGAACTAATGGCATCTGAAGGAACTGATACAGATGAGTTAGTAATTGACATTGATGAACTTAAGATGCAGATTGCTAATATAGAAGCATCTGGTAGAGGTGCAGTTAGAAAACTTGCTAATGCCCTAGACCAGTATCAGGCTATCCTTACCTCACTAGGTAAAGACCATCTAACTGAATTAGATTATGAGAAAGACCAAGCAAGGTATCACATTATGACTGCATTCAATCAAGCCCTTACGGCTGCTAGAGCACGAGGTGGATTGATTGATGAAGGTAACCATATCTATTTATTCCAACTAGGTATCAATGGTGCCTTAGCACAAGCAGAGGTAACCTCATTTTTAGAGGCAGAACAAAACGCTCTAAACGAAGGTATAGCCCCATCCCACGAAGCAATCGTTAAGTGGCTAAACCTAGTAGCAGATAGATTTGAGCAAGCACCAGAACAATATGCTGCTCAAAGAAATATGCAAACATTTAACGAGTCACTACTACTGGAGAATAATAAATGAAACTAATAAAATATACATTAAATGCCGATGGCACTATACCTGACTATGTAACAGATGGTGGTTATCTTGCTGCAGCAAATGGCAGTGCTTCACCTCAAGACTTAGACTTAGTAGGAGTAGCAACTGATGCTGCACCTCAAACTGGTTTTGCTAATGAAGCAGCACTATTGGCTTATTGCCAAGAAAAAAACTTTGAATTTAAAGACCCAATCACAGAAGAGGTTATACCGCTAGAAACAGTGGTTTCAACTATTTGGTCCAAGTTAGGATAACTAATGGGAATCAGCAGTTTAAAAACAGGCGCTATGAAGCGCAGTCTATTGGTAGGTAATGCTTTTTACGACCCCTATGGCAGCGTTAGAGGTGTATTTTCTGGTGGGTATACCGCTGGGTCCGTAGACCAAAATGTTATTGACTATGTAACTATTTCTACAACTGGTAATGCTATAGATTTCGGTGATTTAACAGTAGCAAGAAGAGCGGTTGGTGGTTGTGGCTCTTCCACTAGAGGATGCATTGGTGGTGGATATAGAGATGCTATTAGCGGCAGTAGTAACGTAATTGATTATATTACAATAGCCTCCGAAGGAAACGCAATTGACTTTGGTGACCTAACTGTTGCTAGACACGACCTCGCTTCTTGTTCTAGTTCTACTAGAGGTTTGTGGGCTGGTGGCAATGGTCCATCAAATGTTATTGATTATGTAACTATAGCCTCTGTTGGTAATGCAACTGACTTTGGAGATTTATCAGGTAGTAGAAATAGTCCAACAGCCTGTGCTTCTTCTATTAGAGGCATATTTGCTGGTGGTTCTGCTGGTCCGTCTAACGTAATTGACTATGTAACTATTGACTCAACAGGAAATGCTACAGACTTCGGTGACTTGACCGTTGCTAGATATGCTCTTGGAGGTTGTTCATCTCCTACTCGTGGAGTATTTGGTGGTGGATATGACGGTGGTAACCCAATCAACGTTATTGATTACATTACAATAGCAACCACAGGTAATGCTACAGATTTTGGAGATTTATCAGTTACTAGAAGTGCCAATACATCAGGTTGTTCTACTCCTGTAAGAGGTTTGTGGGGTGGTGGTTATGATGTAACTGCCCCAACCAACGTTATTGATTACATTACAATAGCAACCACAGGTAATGCAACTGACTTCGGAGATTTAACTGTTGCAAGGTATTCTTTAGCGGGCTGCTCAAGTGGACACGGAGGTCTATAATGCCAGTATTAAGTCTTAAGACAGGTACTAAGAGTAGAAGTTTGTTGGTAGGTAATGAAGCCTATAATCCATTTATTGGTGCTAGAGGTGTAATTGGTGGTGGTTATACTACAAGTAATAGTAATATTATTGATTACGTAACTATAGATACCACTGGTAACGCAACGGACTTTGGTGACTTAACTCTAGCACGATTTGCTGTAGCAAGTTGTTCGTCATTAACAAGAGGAATATTTGCTGGTGGATATGATGGTAATAATACTAATATTATTGAATACATAACAATTCTTACTACAGGCAATGCTACAGACTTTGGTGATTTAACTGAAACAAGAAGAGATATGAAAGGTTGCTCATCAAGCACTAGAGGTTTGTTCGGTGGTGGATATGCTAATGCAAATAGTAATGTTATTGATTACATAACAATTGCTAGTACGGGTAATGCTATTGATTTTGGTGACTTAAGTCTAACACGATGGGGTACTTCAAGTTGCTCATCACCTACTCGCGGAATATTTGCAGGTGGTTACACATCAAGCCAAAATAATACCATTGATTATGTAACTATTGATACAACAGGCAATGCAACTGATTTTGGAGACTTAACAGTTGCAAGATATACTCCAGCAGGTTCTTCAAGTTCCACTAGAGGTATATTTGGTGGTGGAGATAGTAGTGGTAGTGTAAATGTTATTGATTACATAACTATTGCAACTATAGGTAACGCAATTGATTTTGGCGATTTAACCGTAGCAAGAAGACAACCAGCAGGTTGTACAAATACTATTAGAAGTCTATTTGCTGGTGGTGATACAGGCTCTTCTAGCAATGTTATAGACTATGTAACTATAGTAACTTTAGGAAATGCAGTTGATTTTGGTGACTTAACTGCAGCAAGAGAAGCACCAGCAGGTTTATCAAATGGTCACGGTGGACTGTAATAATATTTAAAGTAACTACTAATTAAGGAGCACTGTGGCTGGTCGTGATATAACCGAAGGTCGTGCAGAACGTGCCATTGCTGTTGATGTTGGTATCGTATCTACAAGTACATACTGGCAGAATACATCTGACTCATATGATGTAGCAGTTGGCGGACAACCATTCTTCTATGCCATAAATGATGCACGCCCTTACATCAGACAGACTGCTCCTTACAAGAAGGACCAGTTTGATAGTCAACAAGAGCCAGGTGAGCAATCACTTACTGGCTGGTGGATTAGAAGTCAATCATCTTTCCACGGTGGTGAGGGTATTAAGTTCTATGACCCATCTGCTGGTGAAACAATTGCCCATAGATTTACAGACAGCAAAGGTGTAGATGTCTGGACTAAGGGCGAGGTAACTCTACTTAAAAATGTTGCTACTGGACACGTAACATCATACCCAGTTGAATCTAATGGTCGTGCATTTCAACAACTACGTTCTATCAAATGGGGTACAACTAACGGCGTACTACTACACGATGGATATGATGTAGATAAGATTGATACTGCTGGAGCAGAGACTCACTTTATTGACTTTAATGCTGGTTCAGATGACAAGGTATATGCAATCTGTGATGATGGTACTTCAGCCTACTGGGTAACCAATGATACTGGACCATCTGGAAAACTAGAAGTAAACTCAAAGCCTTTAACTGGTGATGCATCTACATCTAAGACAGTATTGTTTACCGCTGCTGGTATTACAGTAACCAATGCAACTATGGAATATGTTAAAGACCGTATTGTTATGGCTGCTAATAATAAGATATACGAGTTCTCTACATCAGCATCATCACTACCTACTGCTGTGTATACACACTCTGATTCAGATATTATCTTTACCTCTATCACAGCATCTGGTCCTGCTATTTATGTTGCTGGCTTTAGTGGCATCCAATCATTTATATTTAAGTTTACCCTTAACACATCAGGTGTTATGCCAACCCTTACCTCAGCAATTACTGCAGCAGAGATGCCAGCAGGTGAAAAAGTTTACAAGATTTATTACTACTTAGGCTATATGATGATAGGGACAAACAAGGGAATCCGTGCAGCAGTTGTCTCTGACCAAGATGGCTCCATTAACTATGGTCCACTCATTGTGGAAACCACTCAGCCTTGCTATGACTTTGCTGCACGAGACAGATTCGTCTGGTGTGCAACTAGCGTAGATGGTGAGCCAGGAGTTATTCGTATTGACCTTGGTAATGAAATAGAAACCTTACGCTTTGCTTATGCAAATGATTTATACTACTCAGGTGTGTCTGGTGTAGATACTACATCCTGTGCATTCTTAGGAGAGACAGACAGGCTTGCATTCTGCACAGAAGCAGTAGACCAAAAGTCTGTAACTAATAAAGAACGTACTGGAACTACTGCAACCATTACATCTAATGCACACGGTTACGTGGCAGGAGATAAGATATATGTTATTGGTGTAGATGCAGCACTAGATGGTGACTTCACTATTACTTCAGTAACTACAAATACAATTTCTTACACTACTGCTACATCTGGAACTATTGCATCTACTGCAGTAACTACTGGATTAGTTGGTAAGCCTGGCTATTCATACCTAGAAGCAGCATCTACATTGCTACCTACTGGTTATGTAACTACTGGCTATATCCGATACGGTACATTAGAGCCTAAGAACTTTAAGCGTTTACTTGCTCGTGGTGACTTTACCTTCGGTTCATTAGTACTTGAAACTGTAGATAAAGATGGTGTTGAGTATGACCACATTACCTATGAAGCAGGAGTAACTGCAGTTGAGGTTGGTACTAACAACCCTGACACAGCACAGGAGTATGTAGCCTACAAGTTTGTTCTTAACCGTGATGCTACAACTACTAGCCGAGGTCCAGTATTTAAGGGCTATCAAGCAAAGGCTACTATTGCTACACCTCGTCAGAGAGTTATGAGATTTCCTGTTTACTGCTTTGATATTGAAACAGATAGATACAATGTGGTATCTGGTTATGAAGGTAAGGCACTAGCACGACTACAACTACTAGAAGGAGTTGAAGAGAATGGCGACGTTGTTACCTGGCAAGACCTTACTACTGGCGAAAGTCGTCAGGTAGTTATTGAGCAAATCTCATTTACACGTATGACTCCACCTGATAAAAGGTTTGATGGATTCGGCGGCGTAATTGAGATAACTATTAGAACGGTATAATACTATGACACCTAATGACTGGGCTGCATTAGCAGTTGCCATAACAACTTTGCTGGGTTCTTTAGCAATAGGAGTAAGGCACTTGGTTAAACATTTCTTATCTGAATTGAAACCAAATGGAGGCTCAAGCCTTCGTGACCAGGTCAATAGGTTAGAGGAAAAAGTAGATACGCTTTACCAAATTTTAATACAAAAGTAGAAAGTAATGGGGATGAAAGCAGATAACTTTCCAAAGTGGTTCTATGACAATGCAACAGTCCAAGACTTTGAGAATGGACTAGCGGAGTTTAAAGGTAAAAAGAATCTTAAGTTCCTGCAGATAGGTGTCTTTACTGGCAACGCATCTGCTTGGCTACTAAAGAATATTCTTACTGACCCAACATCATTGCTTGTAGATATAGACCCTTGGTGTGGCAACCTACCTCACGAGTCAGTCTATGACTGGGATGATATTCAAGAAGCCTATAAAGAACAGGTTACGCCTTACGGCAAAAAGGTTCAGGCACATAAAGCATTTAGTGGGGACTGGTTAAAGCAACACCGTGAAGGTGGCTTTGATTTTATTTACATTGATGGTGACCATCTACCAGAGTCAGTTACTTTAGATGCAGACTTATCTTGGGACTTGCTTAAGTCTGGTGGTATTATGGCATTTGATGACTATGAGTGGGACCATCCAGATGGTACAGATAAGAACCCTAAGCCAGCAATAGATGCGTGGCTAGCAAAACATAAAGATGATATTGAGATACTTCGTAAGGGATGGCAAGTATGGATAAGAAAGAAATAGATAACAACTGTATTGGTTGTGGCTGTGACCCAACTGATATTTGTTGGCCTAAGCAAAATGAATTAAGAGAGAAGTGGCTACAAGATAATCCTGATGCTGGCTTTAATGGATGGTGGTCAATATGAATGTAGTTGATATAGCAAAATCTCAGTTAGGATATAAAGAAGGTCCTAATAATAATACAATGTATGGCAAGTGGTATGG
>Ga0209990_10000337_pt1 | contig 46402 bp, 27 predicted proteins | sample NOAtaG_6_FD_187304 | JGI IMG/M metagenome (GOLD analysis project Ga0209990, IMG submission 187304) | Freshwater lake microbial communities from Lake Erie, under a cyanobacterial bloom - NOAA_Erie_Diel5S_2200h metaG (SPAdes) (version 2) | ecosystem: Environmental > Aquatic > Freshwater > Lake ...
TTCCACAAACTGCATGGCCAAGTGACTGGGCATGTTGCCCACGTCAATCTTGAAGATGCGTCGTTCAGGAGCACGACTCACACGATAGATAAGAATTGAGTCTTCCAGCAGTTCTTTCTGCTTGAACACTTTGTAGATGTTTTCCAAGATGCTTTTGCCAAACGGCCAAAACACATCAAGTCCTTCATTCAGGCTCATGTGCACCACGTGCTTGGCATCCAAGCAAACTTCGTTCATGGCCTGCATGAATCTGCTGTTGCCCACACCACCACCTGTGCCGCCATTGGGCATGGTGTAGTTGGCGGCACCCGAGATTGTGCCTGTCACAGGATTGGTCATGTAGTCTGTGGTGGTCTTGGCTGCCACAGTCATGTTCTGAAAGTTGGGATTGATGTCACGGATCACATACTGTTCAGGACGCTTGCCTTCTGATTCGTTCACAATCACACGAGCTACCTTGCTCATGTCCACCCACATCATTTCAAATGTTTCTGGATCACGTACAAAGATCTGATCGCCGTACTTGATGGTATTGCGGAACAGCTTGAAGATACGCTGATCTAGTTTGTTTAGTTTTGTCCACTGTTGCAACTGTTTACGGATGATGTCAATCTCGTGATCAGTAGGCGTGTCTGAATATTTTACTTCAAACGGTGTGCCGTTTTGTTCGTTTAGTTGCGTACTAAACTCAGCAATGATGTCCAAGCATGCATTGATTTCTGAGTCCATGTCCATGTTCTCGTACTGGTTATAACGTTCAATACGGTTGGGATGACCTGAGTATACTTCTGGCAAACGGCTGGCATAGTTACGATAAACCATGTCTGCAGGGTAGTTATCGGTGCCGTTGTTTTTGCCGTAGCCCGGAAAGCCGTCAGCGTAGCGTCCTGAAATTGGACCTAACTGACCAGTGGTGTCAGCCACTTTGAAATATTTTTTCCAGCCGGGGGATTGTTTTTCTGCCATAGTAAGTTATTTACCGTGATTACATGGAAGTTTGCAGTATTCTTTCCTGTACACTAACCGAGTTCTTTTGCTCTCTGATCATGTCTGACATTGCATTTATAAGCTGTTCTGTTTGCTCTCGCATGACGTTGACCAGTTCAGTCATTGCTCTGTTGTCTGATGATGCTACCGCAGTAACTTCACGCTCAGGTGCATCTTTCATGCTTTGCATCATACCTTCAAACATCTTTTTCACGTCTGGCATTTCTAAGTTGATAGGTATTGCCCCGTTGTCCAAAGGAATCATTGCCTCTGGACCTTTTTCTGCCACCATGGCAATCTGTGGGGTTGATGCAAGACCGCCATCTGCATAGCCAGGAATCTGTGCATGAATATGACCTGCTGTGGCTTTTGAACTGGGGTTGTTGTATTCATCAATGGCTACGCTGGCACCCATGCTTTTGAGCCATTTTGTAATTTCTTTGCCTTCTTCTACTGAGGGCTGTTTTGACAGTGCAAAGTCCATGGCACGGCCTGTGGTATGGCTACTACTGGGAGATTTTTCCTGGTGAAACTTGTCGTTAAATCCAGAGAAGTAAGCAAAGTTAGGCATGTTGGCCTGCACTTGCTGTGCTAGTTCAATAATCTTGGGATCAATTTTACTGCCTTCGGCCTGCACATCACCTTGTTTGAGCTTGAGTCCCATCTTGGTTAGATCTTGCTGAGATGCTACCCCGCCAGCAACGCCTTGGCCGCCACCCATGGCAGGCATGTTTCCTGCGGCTGGCATTTTCATTCCTGTGCCTCCAGGTGCTCCACCAGTAGCAGATGCTCCAGCGGCTGCTGCTTTTTGTTGTAGAATATCAATCTGTGCTTTGATATCTGGAGTCTCTAGATCCATCAACTGAGTTTTGAGATCCACATAACTCTTGTATGCTATACTGTATTTTTCAGCACGTTTTGTGTCTGCATCTGTAAGTCGTTCTAGTTTTACTGAATCTTTGGCTATTTCATCAAATGCATCATCCATTTCTCTAGACCCTGTGGTCATGGACTTGGATACTACTGTGAGCGATGCTACTAAAGATTTTATACTGTCAGATGCTGCCGGATTGGCCATGTTGCTTCCACTGGTCATTCCTGACAGTTTGTTGTTGGGTATGATGTTTCCGGCTACGTTAGGAGTGAATAATTCTTCACCTTTCTCTCCAACTTTATAAGTTTTACCAGGGGTAACAGGGCCTCCTATTGCTCTAGCCTCTGGTTCTGGTGCTACTGGGGCATCTTCGCCGCCAAAAAAGGTCTTACCCATCCATTCGCCAATATAATCACCAATGACCGCACCGGCAACTCCGCCTAAAATAGTACCAGCACCTGGTACTACTGATCCAGCTATACCACCAATGGCACCGCCAAGTGCCTTGCCTACTACTTTGCTAGTGACATAGCCAGCGGCTTTTTTGCCAGCATAATTACCAGCAACACCACCAGCAACTGCGCCTGCAATGTTGCCTTTGGTGCTGTCAGTCATAGCCTTACCGCCCGGAGTTAGTTCATTAAGTTTGTTTGCTCCTGCTATGGTAAGGTCGGCCAGTTTCTTCATGGCCGCTTGTGCTGGGCCAATGCCTTTGACAATAAAGTCATCCATGGCCTTGTTGGCATCAATCTGTTTTTTAATCAACTCTGCTTGCGATGCCAGCATTGGATCAACACCACCTTCTAATATCTTCTTCTGATCCTCTTTGATCTTGGCCATGTTAGCTGTGATATCACCTTGAGCCAACTGTGCTAGTTTCAACTGCTCATTGATTGGTCCAAAACTCTCATTATATGCTCCGAACTGTCCCAGTACCACACCCACTGAGTCTGCTGTCTTGCCCATGGCTGTACCAGTTATGGTCACAGCATCAGTATAACTCATTTGACCAGCAATAACTTTTTGTGTGGTCTCTAGCATGGCTCCATTACTGGCCAAGTTGGCTGCTTGTGCATCAGCATTGCTTAGGTTACCTGTAACTGATGCTTGAAAAGCCGCTGCCATCTTAGGTCCAGCTGCTTCGTAGATTGAATTCATTTTTAGCAGTTCTTGAGCTGCCTTATCGTTGCCTTCTAACTGCAACTGACGAATCTTGGCCGCAAACTGCTCGCCTTGCAAAGCACGCTCACGCTGATCTTCCATTTCCTTGCGTGTCTGACCAGTTAGCTTGCTTAGGGCATCTTGTTCAACCAAATATTTTTTAGCACCTTCGGCAAGTTCTGCTGTGGTTTTGTTTTGACTTTGCCCCAAGCGTGTTTGTATTTTTAAGTATCCTAACGTGCCTTCGGTCATGTCAGTCATGCTCATGCCCATTTTTAGGAAGTCTTCTCTACTGCCTTCAAGGGCTCCGCCTATGTCTTCTAGTCTTTGTCGACCTTCAAATACTGAACCAGAAAATAGAGCTAAATCTTTACTACTAGCTGCAACCAATGATACATATCCGTCAAGTTCGTTCATTGACAAACCTAACTTCTTGGCTCCTTTGTACACACCAGTCATACCGTCACTAGCACCAGCACCTGCTTTGCTAAGACCCGAGTATGTTTTGTACAACTGGTCTGCCATGGTGTTGGCAGCTTTGGTGTAAGCAGCCACAGCACCAACTGCGGCTGTAACTCCTGCAATTAGCAAACCTACTACTTTGCCAAACGGATTCATCAAGGCCAGTGCTACTGCGGCTGCTGTTGCTGCCTGGGCCATGCCGTCAATGCTTTCGTTAAACGCTGCCGCACCTTTTTTACCCTCCAGCATGGCTTTGCCTGCCGACATTGCAGCGCCTGCCACATAACCGGCAGCATCGCCAAATTTTTCCATGCCTTTGGTGGCATTGTTGATACCTCCACCAAGGAATTTGGTCGCCTCTTTAAATTCAGCATCACGCATGTCGTCGGCAGTTTGTTTTTGCAGTTTGCCAAACTGAGCCATATCGTAATTTACTTGTTCAAGTATTCGAGCTAGTTCTTCCATCTGTGCATTTGTGTCGGCCATGGTGTATTACCTATAAGTAGAAGTATATTTATAGGTGCAAAATGACCCAAACTGCTAACCCGCTGAGACATTTTTTTAGACAACCAGCAATCTATCTACGACTGCCAAGCGATGGTAATTTCTGGCCCGAAGGCGATCTTGCAATGACACAAAATCGCGAACTGCCTGTGTTGCCCATGACTGCCATAGACGAAATTACCTATCGCACACCCGATGCCTTGTTTAACGGGCAAGCTGTGATTTCTGTGATTCAAAGCTGTATTCCCAACATTAAAAATGCATGGTCAGCACCCGGGCTTGATGTCAATGCTATTTTGATTGCTATTCGTATTGCTAGTTATGGGCATAACATGGGCATCAGTACCACTTGCCCAAAATGTCAAACTGAAGAGCAATACGAAATTGATCTGCGCAACATGTTGGACCAGATTTCGTCACCTGACTACACTCAAACTATCACCCACGGTGATTTGGAAATTGCGTTTCAGCCAGTGTCTTACAAGAATCAAAACAACACCAATCAAATGCAGTTTGAGGAACAGCGCATGATTCGAGCTATCCCAGGATCAGACTTGCCCGATGATGAAAAAATACAAAAACTCAATGCCGCGCTAAAACGCATCACTGAGCTCACAGTAGATGCCATGAAATTCAGCATTGCCAGCATCAGAACTCCGCAGGCCCTGGTAACAGAGCCCGAGTTTATTCAAGAGTTTTTAAACAACTGCGATCGCAACTTGTTCAGCAAAATACGTGATCGTGTGATTGAGCTCAGAGTTGCCAGTGATTTGAAACCTGTTAAAATTGTGTGTACCAATTGTAGCAATGAATACGAACAATCAATGAATCTGGATCAAGCAAGTTTTTTCGAAGCCGCCTCCTGACCGCATCAGCTGAGCAGATTTCTGCTATGATTGACAGAATGGACCAGGAGGCCAATGACTTAAAACGTCAAGGGTTAAAAATGTCTTGGTACATGCGTGGCGGCGCCAGTTATGATGATGTCATGAACATGAGTCATCAAGAACGGCAAATGGTCAGTGAACTGATCAAAGACAACTTAGACACAACTAAATCTAGCAAATTACCATTCTTCTAATGGACATTGAACAAGTCAAACGAGATATTGAGCAGTGGATTGTGAACTTTGTAGAAGTTCCACATCCTGCGCTGGGCGGCTTTCCGCCTTGTCCTTATGCTCGCAGTTCGCGGCTCAAAAACAGCTACGATGTGTTCATTGGTAGTGATCCGTATTTTGATCTCAAGAATCGTGCCCGACACGGCATGGGCAACAAAGAGGTTGTTATATATGTTTACGATCCTGTGGAATGGCCACATGAATTATTTGCTGCCAGTTTAGATCATGCCAATCAAGATTTTTTGCTGGCTGCTGACTTGCTGACCTTAGAAGATCATCCTGCTGACCAAGAAATTGTAAATGGTATCTGCATGAATCAAGGCACATATGCTCTGGCACTGGTACAAAGTCTAAGCGATCTTAACACCAAAGCACACATGATGGCTCACAAGGGATTTTATGATTCTTGGCCAGAAGACTATCTCACAGCACTATTTCAACACAGAGAGGATCCTCGCAAGTGACTTACCAGTTTGCCAGAATCAATTTAGAAAAAACAACTTATCAACCCCGGGTAGATTGGTTCTACATCACTGAACCCAACATTGCAGAACTGCAAGACATCTACAGAACCTACTGTATCTACAAACACTTTGGCAGTGTGATGCCCTTGTTTGACAGCCAGTTCACAGAACCAGGCATGGATCTTATTGGCTACAGGGATCAAGGCGAACTGGTAGCGTTCTCCATGATGAAACGTTATGACGACAAAAATTTATTAGCCGCACAATTTGCTTGGAACTATCGCAAGCCCCGATTACGTTTGGGAATTTCAAGTTTACAAACAGAATGTGCAATCTACAGAGAGCGTGGATTTGAGTACTTGTACTTGGATCAAGCTCACCTGTACAAACAGGACCTTGAAGGTTTTGAAATACTAGGACCACTATAACATGGCAGACATTTACACAATTTGGGCAGACAAAGAAGGCGACATCTCAGACTTAGACTGGGTCAACGGTATGAAGAGCTTTTTTGATCATTTGAAATCAGAAGGCCGGATGGAGGACTATCGCATCACTAGATGCAAGATGGGATTTAGATCAATCGCAGACATGCCTGAATGGATGATACTCATGGAGTTCAAGGACATGGCTCAAATGGACAGTGCATTTAAACGTGTTGCTCCTCTCGAAGGAGAACTAGAAGCCAAACACAAGTCATTCAATCAATTTGTGTCGGGAACAATACAACATGCATTATTTCGTGATTGGCCAGATACATTTGTCTAACACATTCAAGAACTTCTAACGAAGTTCTATTGACTCGCTTTGCTCGTCAATGTTTTTTTAACTCTTGAGCGAAGCGATTTAAGCTATTATCTAGATTACGTGGTCATAGTTCACCGTATGCACGGTGAACAAAAAACGCCATTATCTGAGTATAGCAGTCATCTATCATAATGAGATTGTAGTTTCCTACACGGAGGCGGTTGACCGGTACCCCCTACTCAAGCTTCACGTATCAACGGAACCCTAGTAACCCGATATAGATCCAAGTTCTATAAGCTGGGGTTGTATCTTTTTCACATAGCCCCGACCATTTGTTGCCTTAAGTTAGCAATTGCCTTTGACGCCCAAGTCCGAATTGGGTATCTCACCAATCCTCAATGGGGTTGAGCCACGTCGCCCAACACAGTGTCTTAATCGTTGCCTTACAGTTTGTCTATTATATGAGAGCCATGCACACGCACTTGTATGTGGCCATTGTAATAATCTCGTGATTCCAACACTCTTCTTGAAAATTGCTCTCTTGCTTCGATGTAACTACATTCCGATTTGGAGTTGCAATAAAAAAGTATTTCTCTGGTGAAGTTTTCGGTGCCTAGTTTGATTACGTCTGAAGTTAATTCTGGGCTTGACCCATAGTACTCTCTCCAGTCTGAGTCGACCTTTGATCGTATCTTTTTCTTCTTCTTGATGCCGTTCTTTTGCTTAACTGTCTTGTATGTTGTCTTGCTAAATTTTGCTAATTTTTTGCCTATGTACTTGCGTCCAGTGAGATTATTTGTGATCAAGTAAACAAATCCAACACACTCTTCGGGCAACGTCTCAATTGGGGTATCTTGATATAGCCATGTCATGTGTTGTATGCGATTTATCCTTGCTCTATAGTTATGCCTTACAGTTGATTTTTAAAAATTTATGCCAGTTCTATGTCTGTGTTGTAGCTGGTAAAGCCGTTTTCTTTGACAACTTTTAGAATGTTTTCCACACGTCCTGCAAGTTCATCACGGTGGCTCACAAGCCAAATTGATTTATGTCGTTCTCTGCTCATTTTCTTTAACAATGCCAAGGCATTTTCTACACCTTGTGTGTCTAGCCCGTTGTCGATAAGCTCGTCAATAAACAACAAGTTGATTGGCGAATATAAACTTTCCCAAACATCACGGAATGCCCATGACATAGATAGGATCAATCGATTGCGTTCACCACGTGACAAGTTATCAAAGTCAAGTTCACGACCTAGTTCTTCAATCATCACACTCAAATCGTTCTGGAACTTCACAGTGTGTGGCAAACCAATACGATCTAGGTAGTGGGTGAGTCGAGAGTTCAAATAACTCAAGTTCTGATCAATAATCTTTTTACGCACAAACGAATCTTTACTTGTCAACAGTTTAAGCAAGAAGTCTTGATGCTCTTGCAGTCTTGTGAGATCATTGAGTGTATCATAACTCACAGTCTGCAATGCCTGTTGTTGCATTTCGACAATTTGCTCTGTGTAAGGATCCTTCTCTTCGCCCTTGGTAGCAATCTGTGTCAGCAGGGTGTTCATACGACTGCGATGGTCAACTGCTTGTGCTTCTGTATCGTAGTATGTGACAGGCTGTGTGCCAACTTCTACAGGCGTGTGTTCTGCTAGTTGCTCATCATAAGGATCTGTTTCTGCACGTTTGGCATCAATCTTGTGCTGAATGTTTTCTAGTTCACTTGAGTGACGAATGGCTTCTGTTTCTGTCTTGTAGTGAGTAGTGGGTTTTGCACCCAGCACACCTAATGCAGTCAATGCATCTGTATTTTCCATCCACTGACCATTGGTACTCAATGCCTGCAGTGCGGCTTCTTGTAGGGCTTTCTCTTTTGTTGCCAATACTGTTTCGTGATTATCGTCATGAAAGTCTTGACCACATGCATAACACTTGTGATTCTTTAGTTCTTCAATTTCAACTCGTAGTTTATCAATCGTTTTCTGTTCTCGAGCTTCGTCAGCAACACATCTAGCAATCAGTTTCTCAAGGTCAGCAATGTCTTTGGCTCGTTGTGTATAAGCGGCCAAGTCCACATGTGCCTGTAGTTCTGCTGTGATATCAATATGGCTGAGATTGGTATAAGTTAGTTCCAACTCGCTGATGTCTTTGTTTTGTTTTTGTTTCCAAGCAGTTTGTCGACCCACAAGTGCTGTATACGCATCTTGTTGTTGTTTCCTTGTGGTCCACACAGCTAGATCTTTGTGAGCCAACAGTTCTACTTCGATGTCAATCTTGGCTAGATCATCATATTGTGCCACAAGGTACGCTACATCACTGTCGTACTTCTTTTGCCAAAGCACTTGCCTGCGTTTCAAACTTTCAATCTGTTCTTCAATACGTTTGTTGGCTTCTTGTTCTGCACGGATACGAAATTCTTCTTGTGAGATGCTGTCTTTGGTCTGCCGGTTGAGTTCCTTGATAGCATCTGCACGTTCTGAAAGCAAGGTGATGCCCAACAACTGCTCAATGATGTTGCGTTGATCATTGGCTTTTAAACTCAAGAAAGGTTCAGTATACGTGTTCAGTGCCAGCACATGTTTGAACATGTCGTGACTCATGTTCATTACACGTTCAATAGCATCCTGGGTTTCGCGACTGTCGCCTTGTGCTTCGTCTGTAGACACTTGTGCTTGATTGTTGACATAAAATCGTAGCACGTTGGGTTTACGTCCGCGTTCAATTTTGTATTCAGTACCGTTTACAACAAAGTCCAAACTCACAAGCATGTTCTTGCCGTTGGTCTTGTTTACTAGATTGTCTTTGCGGATATTACTCAAGGCCTGGCCGTACAGGGCATAACTTAACGCATTGATGATTGTGGTCTTGCCTGTGCCGTTTCTAGAACCGTCACCACCTAGATCCAAGTTCTCACCTAGTACCAAGGTAAGATCCTTACGGTCAAAATCAATGCCTTGCGTGGCATTGCCCACACTCATGAAGTTTTTTACAGTGAGATTTTTAATGTGAATCATTGGTTAGTATGTAGTCTGCAATATATTGATGCCCGTCTTCCAACAAATGACCAGTTGGACCAACAGGATAGGTAGTACATGCCTGAGTAAGCCACCAATCGTTCCACCCAATATAGTGATTGATGTTTATTTGGGACAATAGAGTTTGTATCTCTGCATGTTCTTGCTCTAACTGACTGTCATTCATCAAATCAAAGCACAACAATGATTTTACACTAGAATTAAACACAGGCCAACCGACATTCCACCGATTGAGGTAATTGTCAGTTGAATTAACCATAACATAAGGTTTGTTAATACTTTCTAGATATCGTTGCAACAGGATAATGTTCTGTAGCCAAAGTTTAAAACTGTATAGTTCGTTGTGCCATACTCGATAATGCCACAACCCGTACTCACTGAACTCAGGATCTGCACCATACATGGTGTTCTTCAACTGTGGATTAAAGTTTACTTCATGATTATTGTCTGAACGATACCGAGTAAATCTTGATGTATACGTCCATGCTATATAAACTTTGTCAAAGTTCTGTGCATTTTTTATTGTACGATATACAATTCGATCGTTTGTGCCACCGCTTACTGCGTCATTGACAAAATTACAACCTATCTGCTTCGCAATCAAACCAGGCCACGCTTTATTAAAATCGGTTAGATCGTCACCGTACGTGTGGCTACATCCGTTGAAATATAACTTCATAAATTTTGATAAATTTTCAACAGCAGTTTGTTATCGTAAAATTCTGATTCAATGTTGGTGATCTGGTCTGTAACAATCTGATCAACTGACTCAAACTTTACTTCGCCAGGTGCCATGTCTGTGTCAACTCCTGCTGCCTTGTTGGGAATCAATGCCATTTCTCGCAGTTGATAATCTCGAATAAATGTTTCTTTGATGAAGTTGGCTTCTTCGTATGAAATCTCAATGTCTAATTGTACACGCACATGCATGCCAGGAGCAAGTAATGTGGAAGCATTGTCAATTACAGAACTCAGGCCTAGCACACGATATCTAGGCTGATCAGGCCAAGCATGGTGTACTGCTTCTTTGCCCCACTCTAGTATAGTTAATCCACGCTCGTCATCGCCTGCATCGGCATAGTTGTGCGGAAAACAGTTGCCAATATAGGTAATGTTCTTTTTGGTTTGACGTTTGTGAAAGTGTCCTGTGAACACATGATCAAAGTTGTTGAAATCTTCTCTGCGAATCTCGCCATGATCCGGCATCTCTACCATGGCATTCATCATATAACCAGGCAATTCAAAGTGCCCAAACATGTACCTGCCTTTTAGTTTGGGAATACGCTTGTGGTCATCACCACACAGCCAAGGAGCAATAACCACGTCGCCGCTACTGAACCAATCGTTACAGATTTCGACATTGGGTAGATGTCTTGCCCATTCCACACTTTGTATGTCACGCTTGTCCCTGTAGTACAAGTCGTGATTGCCAGGAATAAAGTAAACACGCTCAAAGTTAGCATTCATATGCTCCAGAGCTTGTAGACTGTAGTTGAGTGTGACAATGTTTAGACTTGATCGATTGTTGTGCCAATCGCCGAGAAACAAGCAGGTTTCGCAACCTTCTGCCCGGGCTTTGGCGGTCGCCCATTTGACAAAGTTCAAACAGTCCTCATTGTGTAAGGTGCTGTTTGACTTTAAGCCAAAATGGATATCAGTGAAGAGCGCTGCTTTTTTAAATAGATTCATACAGTGTATAGTAGTTCTCGTAATTGTATACTATTCGTGGGGAACATGTCAAGCCCATCACAGCGTATTTCGAAACCGCGGTTTCTCAATTCCCACTGCATCCAACTCTCGCTAGTTAGCGTAAGCTCTTCCCATTCAAATGGTTGGTTATTAACCACGGCATCAATTATTTGATTGCAAATTTGATCTTGTCCAATGTATTTTTGTAATTTTAGATTTTGTTGATGAAACGGTAACAGTTCTACTACATCTCTTTTGAACTGCAAGTTGCAATGTTTTCTTATGCGATAGATGGTATTTTCAAAATCGTGTAGTAGTTGATCAACAGTTACTATGCAGCATTTTGGATGATTCCATGTATCTAAGTGATTCCATTCAATTTGCGAAAACCACGCTGGCATCAGGTAAAAACTCAAGAATTCTCGTTTGATCCAATTTGGTATATTAGAAATTGTAGTAGCTTTACTTACTGGCCAATTGTTGTAAATTTTGTCAACATCTATCACTGAACTAAAACTATGTTCCCACCAGTCTTCCCAAATTTTATAGGTAAAATTATTTAACGATAACAGAAGTAATTCTTTGTTTGGATAAAGATACACAACTGACTCGGTGGTACTGCAAAGATAATTCATATTAGCACTGAGAGACTCGTCTTGGAGAGTTTTTGGATGCAGTCTTACAAACTGAGAAGTGCGGTTAGCTAACTTGAACGATTTCCATCCGGCTATGTCTGCTAGGTGATTCCCTTTAAAATTATGGCTGTTCCCAATACTAGAAAAAGGTGGAACAATATTATCAGTAGAACTTAGAGTAGTTAAACACCACTCTAAGTATGTTCCATATGCACCACCATTGAATGCAATAGCAGTAGTCATTCATCCAAACTACTTACAACCGGTCCGGACATGGCTGCCATACCAGCCTTGCCAGAATTCTGTCTGGTCCATGAAGGATTCAATCCGTTCATCTCCAAAATGTCATCGCGAATGTTTTGATTTTTCTTTTCGATGTTTAGGATTCGAGTAAAGCTATTGGTGATAGCTGCCGTGTAATAGGCAAAGGGGTTTTGTGATTTTGATTCATCAAACTGTAGACCAATTTGACTGAGTTGTAGCAAGGCCTGGCCTCGCATTTCTTCGTTGTAGGTATAACCACGCCAGTTTGACCGTGTGGCATAACGTTCACACAGTTTCATAAACATCATGGCCAACTTCTTGGTCATGTTGCCGTGTTCACGAGAGAACTCACCTGTTTCTAAATCACCTTTCCAATGGCTACGGCCAACAAGATACGGATTTTTGTCTTCGTCTAATCTGTAGTGTTCGAACGGAGGAAAGTTCAATCGCACATAGTTCATGTCTAACACAGGCACATCAACTAAATCTGCCAAGGGATCATCTTCTGTGACATCGTCAAGATCCAGAATTTCTTCCAACTTGCGTTTTTTAGCTTCGGCCTTGGTGATCTTTTTGGGTGCTTTGGGAATGTGATCCCAACAAGTGATACGAAACACTAGATCAGTGTTGGGAATTTTCTTTTGATCAACAACCACGCCTGTTTCACGCTTGATACGATCTGCACGATTCTTACGTGCATCTACCACAGTGCGTTGGTTGATTTTGTCAATGCTGGGAAGAATCAAATCAAACTGGTGATCTAGATCTCTGTCTCGGTACCAGCAGTAAGTGTTTTTGCTGTGATGAATTTCTTTTAAAATATCACGATTGTTAAGGTAGTTGACCTTGGCGGCCGGTTTTGGTAATAAAGACATGTATGTCTGTTCTCCTGGGTGTGTACTTATTGTAGCATATCTACAACAGTTGTCAACCAGAATTTGGTAAATATGGTAAACAGGAGCCACCGTGGACTACTCAGCTTACATCGCACAACAACAATATTACCAACAGCAAGCACAACAGCAGGCGTATTATCAATACCAGCAACAGCTTGCTCAACAGCAGGCTTACCAGCAATATCAAGCCCAACAACAGCAAGCTCAACAACAGCAGGCCTATGCGCAGTATCTAGCGCAACAACAATATCAAGCCCAACAACAAGCGCAACAGGCGGCACAAGCAGCCGCTCAACAAGCTGCCATACAAGCTCAAGCTGCCGCACAACAAGCTGCCGCACAACAAGCTGCCTACCAGGCTGCACAAGAAGCTGCCTACCAAGCACAGTTGGCTGCTCAAGCTCAAGCTTCTCAACAAGCCGCCTACGAAGAAGCCGCACGTCAAGCTGCCTACCAGGCACAGTTGGCTCAACAACAAGCTGAGGCTGCTTATCAGGCACAGCAACAAGCTCAAATTCAACAACAGATATACCAACAGCAACTGGCCCAAGATGCACAAGAACAACAAATTATTGCACAATCCCAAGCACAAGCAGTGGCCCAGACAGCCGCAACAGTAGTGGCAGCGGGCAGAACACGTACTATAATTGACGCAGAATCAGCTGCCGCCTCTGCGACCGCTGCGGCCGCAACAGCACCAACCTACTACACTGATCCTCAATACACAGCAACTCAACCAGTGAATGTGCGCATCGGTCCAACATCCACACAGTCTGATCCCACAGTAACTTCCAGGATTACCACAACCACCACAGCAGTTTCGCCTGTGGTAAATTACACAGTGAGTCCATCGGCAGACCTTCAGCTGGCCATACAACAACTTGACAATCAGCCTTTTATAGGTATACCTATACAGCCGCCTAGATCAACAGTGTAATTTTTATAAACTGCCCAGTTTTTCATACCGGTAAATAAGGTATAGGAATACAAATATGGCAGCAGGTTACGATCCAGCAAAAGCAGCAGAATTTAACAAACTGATTCTTCAGGGCATAGCCTATGACGAAGCATTGATCATAGCTGAAATTTCATTAGGCGAAGTTGGCAATTATAGCTTTGATCCTGAAACCAGCATATTAAGTCAACAAGAAGGACCACCAGAAACTCAACTGCCAGTAAATCCTGCCAACGACCCCAACACTAACGTTGGTGCAGAGACCACTCGATTAGAACGTCTTGGTAATGTGGATGCAGCCTCAGACCCTAACACTAACGTTGGTGCAGAGACCACTCGATTAGAACGTCTTGGTAATGTGGATGCAGCCTCAGACCCTAACACTAATGTTGGTGCAGACACGCCAAGAGAAATACCTGTATCTGAATCAGTGTTTGATCCGAGACAGGATGTGGGCGAAAACGTATTTGATCCTGCTGCCGCATTGCCAAATCCATCATTGATCTCGGCTGCTCCAATAAACGATCCCTATGCCGGATTAACCAGTGACCAGATAAGATTACTAGGTGGTGCTGATCCAACAGATCCTTATATTCGTGCTAGACTAGGTATTCCGCAACTGACAGACTCTCCGCTGGCAGCAAATGCTAATTTTGGCACAGTTAAAACAGGTGTACCAATACTGGACACTGCTATAAGCTCGCTTGGCAATTTGTTTGGATTTAACAATACCAAAACAGGAACCACAACAGGATCACCGGCACCAACACCCAACACTGCTGCCACAGCGCAGGCAGCCGCAGTGGTTAGAGTTCAATACCCTGCCTTGACAGATGATGAAGATCAAAATCTACAAAACATTGTGGGCGCACAAGGAGAAATTGTACGAGCTGAAGAAAATATTCAAAGCAACAATCGTCAAATCTTGGCCAACGAAGAAGCACAGGCTGCGGCACAAGAACAACAACGTCAAGCACAAGCAATCATTGATCAAAACAATCTTGAACTAGCAGATGATAACTTGCCCGATAGTCGTCGTGCAGAACTTGAGGCCAACAATGCTGCTCAACGTGCCAGTATCGCCGAAAATGCCGCAGTTATTGATGAAGCACAGACCAACATTGACAATGCTACTGCAAACAATGAACAGCAGACAGACTCTATACTAACTAACCAAGGTGTAATTGAAGAAAATTCTGAAGCATTTGTAGCTAACGGTAGTGAACTTGGTGCACCAGTAGATGTGGATGTTGACGCGGCAATTGCCGCTGCCGCAGCCAACGGCTCTGATGCACCTTTGATACTGTCACCTCAAGAAGTTGATGATGAAATTGCCGCTGCCGCAGGAACAGATGCACCTTTGATACTGTCACCTCAAGAAGTTGATGATGAAATTGCCGCTGCCGCAGTTGATCCTATTGTGGAATCTGAAACCACGCTGACTATTTTGACTGAAGAAGAAACCAACGCATTGTTTGACGGCGCCGAGCCAGGCTTGGTTAATAACTTTGTTGAAGTTGATGCCACAGCCACAGAATTAACTGAGGCACAAACTGAGGCATTGTTTGATGCCGAACAACCTGTTGTTGATCAGAATTTTATTGATGCTAATGACCCAGTTGGTCCTGGCGACAATGATCCATTTGAACAAGCAAGATTTGAAGCAGAACTAGCAGCTGAAGTACCAGCCAACGAGATTGTGTTAACTGCTGATGAGCAAGCAGCCGCAGATGATCCATTTGAATCACGAAGATTAGAGCTTGAGCAAGAAGCAAATCGACAAGAACTAGCAGAGCAAGCAACAGAAGTTGAACCAACTGACGACCCATTTGAACAACGTCGTTTAGAGCTTGAGCAAGAAGCAGATGAAGAACGAGCAATAGAGCTCACACCTGAAGAGCTTGCGGCTGCGGATGATCCATTTGAACAACGTCGGTTAGAACTTGAACAAGAAGCAAATCGACAAGAACTAGCAGAGCAAGCAACAGAAGTTGAACCAACTGACGACCCATTTGAAGCACGAAGATTAGAGCTTGAACGAGAAGCAGATGAACAAGAAGCAAACCGTGCGGCAGGCGATAATGTTAACTCTACTACCGACCCTGCCTTGCCTGGCGGATTGTCTGATGAAGAAATACTTGCACGTCAGAACCCAGGTGGCCTATCTGATGAAGAGATACTTGCACGACAAGAAGCTGCCGCAAAACAACGTGCTCAGGAGCAAGCTACACTGCAGGCACGTTATAAACAGCCAGCAAGCTCAGACTGGCGTGTACGTCTGCAACTGGCACCCAATGCAGACTACCTGTATAAAGATCGCACAGGATCAACTATTCTAGCACCTTTGTATGAAACTGACGGAGTTATATTTCCGTACACTCCGTCAATTGAAACCACATACAATGCCAACTATGAAATGTATGACCTCACACACTCCAACTTTCGTGGATATTTCTACAAAAACAGTCGAGTAAATGACATTAACATTCGTGCCACATTCACAGCACAGGATACACAGGAAGCCAACTACCTGCTGGCAGTGATTCATTTTTTCCGATCAGTGACCAAGATGTTCTACGGCGCCAAAGATCCATTGCGTGGAGCTCCTCCTCCGCTGACATATCTCAGTGGCCTAGGTCAATATCAATTCAATCAACATCCTTGCGTGGTGTCACAGTTCAACTACAGCTTGCCAAACGATGTGGATTACATTCGTGCCGGCGCACCCAACAACTATGGCACCAACCTGCTGACACAACGTGCAAGAACAGGCGCTATTGCTCCAGAAGCAGGCAATCCTAGCTTGACACGCTTGCTGGGTACAATAACCAAACCACCGGTGGGTGCAACAACAACACCACCAAGCCCTAGTATGATAAATCAAAACGTCAACAATTTAGCACAGGCCACTTATGTGCCTACCAAGATTGAGATCAGCCTTACATTATTGCCAATCAATACTCGCAGTCAAGTAAGTAAACAGTTCAATATGCAAGAGTTTGCATCAGGTGCACTGATCAAGAAAGGATTCTGGTAATGGCAAATTATGTAGCAACAAGTCCGTACTATCAAACTGGGTATAGTCAATTCTTCTTGGATGTCATGGTCAATCGACCCATTCCCAAAGAAACTGACGATTTGGAATTTATTATCAATCAAACTTATCAGTACAGACCTGACCTGTTGGCATTTGACTTGTATCAAGATTCAAACCTGTGGTGGGTGTTTTATCAACGCAATCCCAACACACTCACAGCACCTCCCTTGGATTTCAAGCCAGGTGTGAAAATATTCTTGCCCAAGCTGAACACACTCAAAGAAACACTGGGATTCTAATCAATGGCAAATACAGCATCAACTACTCTTAACGGGTATAAGATTGAAGTAGAATATCGCCCTGGAAGGGGGTATGAGTTTACTGTATACAAGCCTGATGGTCTAGGTCTCGTAAGAGCATTTAGTATTGGCGAGGCAGTACGTGGCCTAGAATTAGCAAAACAAGAGGCAGCAGCCGCAGGTAATACTGCGTTAGTCGCAACTTTACAAAGTTTAATAAATGGTTTTCCTGCTGAGGCTACAACATTACAAGCACTTGTACCAACTGCACAACCATCGCCACCTGCCTCTGCTGGACAAACAGTCAACGATGACTCTGTAAACAACCCCAACAAGCCTCCGCCATTGCAGGCCAATCCTGCTACTGGTCGTATAACAACTCCCAGTGCCACAACTGAACCCTCCAACGCTGAACCACCCAATGTTGGTCCAGCCAGCACAGGCATAGATGCTCCTACAAAAACACTCAACACTACACAAGCCACATACGAAGGTGTGTCTGGCGGAGCACTACCAGTTCCAGGATCATCAACTGCGGCCGCAGATGCCAACCGTGTTAATACTGGGCAAGCAGGTACTCCAGGTACTGCAGGCAATACCACCACTGGAACCATTACTGGTACTGGCAGTGTGTCTGCGCAGGCAGCAGTGACTCCTGGTATAGATGCGACCAACGAAGATCGTCCACCACCTAGGCCAGATGCTGTCACTGTTGAAGTCAACAACGGATTCAACAAAACTACACTGATTGCACCACAGCCCAACATACTTGATCGCTATGCCAGTTATACCTATAACGTATCTGTGTACTTGACTAGTCCTGAACAATACCGACAACTGATAACAAGCAAGCGTCGTAAAATCAACGGATACAATTTGTTGTTTCAATCAGGTGGCGCCCCTACCAACGTTGGCGGTGCTCAAGGTGCATTGGGTGCCGCACAAAAAGCCACTCGGGCTGACCTAGAAGCTGAAGGTATTGGCCTGGCACCAACCAACAACGCACCTGGTGCTAGCTCTGCAGATGCTGGACGTAGTCCTTTCTTTCCCGATGACTTTTACATCGACAGTGTGACCATTGACAATCAGTTTCCTGGCAAGATGACTGGTGCAGCCCACATGGTCACAAACATGAAGTTTACCGTGATTGAGCCTGCTGGAATTACCTTGCTTGATAGACTGTACGAAGCAGTACAAGACTTTGCACCCAAAGATGCCACGGGTGTGATTAATTACACGGCCGCACAGTATCTCATGGTAGTGCGTTGGTATGGATACGATCAATCAGGTAAATTGGTACGCCCGGGTGCCACAGGCAAGGATGGACTGAGTGACCCTAATGCTGTGTGCGAAAAGTTTATTCCGTTTATTATTAAAAAAATCAACTGGAGTGTGAGCAACAAGTTGGTCAGCTACGACTTTGAGTGCGGCCCAGTTGGACAACAAATTGGCGGTACTACCGCTAGAGGGTCAATACCATATGACATAGAATTGTCTGACTCCACAGTAGAAGGATTGCTAGGTGGCGATACCAAGTACGGAACAGGAACATCATCTACAGCCAATCCAGGTGCAAGCACTACCACCGCGGCCACCAATCAAAGCAATGCTGAAACCGCTCGCCTAGCAAGACAAAATGCCGCGGCTGCACCTGTTACATACAATGCTGCAAAAGATAGCCAGGCGGCAAATGTGTCAACAACAACACCGGCACCGCCCAAAGCCAATCAAGCACCTACGCCCAAGAAAACTATCACATCAGGATTGATTGGAGCCATGAACAAGTTTCAGGCCGAACTTGTGGAAAAAAAGATTTATCAGTATCCTGACGAGTATGAAATTGTATTTGCTGACGGAGCAGATAAAATCAAGTCAGCTAAAATCACCTTGCCAGGCAAAGTAAAAAATCAAAAAGCCTCACCAATGACAGCGGCCGCATCTACAGATGTCAAAGGCAAAGACCCTGCAAGACAACGAGTAGACAACGACGTAAGAAACTTCAGTATCACAGCTGGCCAACAAATCTTACAAGCCATTGATCTTACTATTCGTAACAGCAGTTTTATCTACGAGCAGGCTGCTGTACAAAAATCAGAAACAGTTCCCCCAGACCCAGCCAAAGATGATGCAGGCACAGCAGACGAAAATACCAACGATAACAAAGTTCCTGCACAAACAACCCTGTATTGGTATCTGATTACCATGGAAGCTGTTCCAACCAAGTACGATGAAAAACGCAATGACTATGCCTACAACATCAAGTACATTATCAGTCTGTATCCTATACAGAACTTCAACAGCAAATATTATCCAATACCCAAGTTCTTGGGACTACACAAACAATATCGCTATTGGTTCACTGGTGAAAACTCAGGAGTGCTGGATTACCAAGCCACATTTAACCATCTCTACAACATGACGGTGAGTGGCAGAGAACCAGGTGACAACAATCTCAACCGACTGAGAAAAAAGTATACCAGTAGCATGCGAGAACTAACCAAATACACATACCAAGCAGCCAGTTCTGAAAGCCGTGCTGGAGCAGAATCTGATGCCAATGAAGTTGGTGCCAACGCCGGCGAAAGTTTGTACAGCCCTAGTGACCTAGCCAAAGGCAAGATAAAGATTGTGGGAGATCCTGCCTGGATACAGCAAGGCAGTGTGGCAGCAGGTGTAAATGTATCTGGATTTGATACCAATGGATTTTTGCCTGATGGCACCATTAACTTTGATTCTTCACAAGTGATGTTTGCAATTGAGTGGCAAAAACCACAAGACTATAATTTAAAAACTGGGTTAGCCGACCCTTATGGAAAAAACAACAAAGAAAGAAAGCCTATCAATAGCTATGTGTATCAAGCTCTCAAGTGTGTATCAGAATTCCGTCAAGGTAGATTTGAACAAACTATTGATGGATCTTTGTATTACTATCCAACTGAAAACTTAAAGAACACAGCAACAACACCATCTAACGCAGTGGCTGACCAGACCAATGGCAGACCCACCAATCCTGCAAGTGATCCTAATACCAACATAGGTGCAGGCACAACACAAGCACCTGCTGGTATTGACAACACGAAACCAATCAACGACTCACCAGGAACGCCACCCAACAGTGATACTGCTGTGGACAACGCACAACAGGCAGCACCCACCAGTGACGGACAAAACATTGGTATCACAGGGTTGCCAGCACCTGGATTCCTGGAAGCCAACGGAGATGTACAAAGTGCTTTTAATCCCAATGCTGATCCCAATACCAATATTGGACTTGACGTTACACTGGATCCAACCAGCGTTACCATACCATCTAACCAGCAAATTGAAAGAGACTTCTAATGTCAGAAAATACACAACGCAGTAGAGGCCGTCCTGGCAATTACAAACTTGATCGTGGTGGTGTACCTTCAGAAGGCGGTCCGTTCCTGGGCACTGTCATGAACAACATTGACCCTACTCGCAGTGGTCGACTACAAGTTTTTATTGACAACTTTAATGATGGCAACATGAATGACACTACCAAGTGGACCACTGTGGACTACTTGCCTAGTTTTTATGGTGCAACCCCTAAGTCAGGAACCAGTAGTGGCGATGGCACGTACCCAGGTAACAGAAACAGTTATGGCATGTGGTTTACACCGCCCGATGTGGGTGTTACTGTGGTTTGTATATTCATCAATGGCGACAGAGATCAAGGATACTATATTGGCGTAGTACCCGAGCAAGGAATTAACCACATGATTCCTGCTATTGGTGCTTCCACAAAATTTGTACCGTCTGATCCTGCTAATATCAATCAACAGACATATCTTGACAAAGCCACACAAGCCCCTGTAACTGAAATTAACGACAGTAATATTGGTGTAGCAAACAATCCAAGATTCTTTGATCAGGCCAAGCCAGTACACAGTGTGTTGGCCGCTGCTATGTTTCAGCAGGGATTGATAAATGATCCCGAACGTGGACCCATTGGTAGTTCAAGTCAGCGAGAAAGCCCTAGTGCTGTGTTTGGTGTCAGCACTCCAGGCATATCAATTTATCAAGGCGGTGCAAGTCCCAGTGATATACGCAAAAAAATTGAAGCTGGCGAGCTCAAGCCACAAGATGTCAAAGTAATTGGACGCATGGGTGGGCATACACTGACCATGGACGACGGCAACGTTGACGGCAACAATGCCCTGTTCCGGTTCAGATCGGCTAAAGGTCATCAAATCACCATGAGTGACTCTGGCAACTTCTTTTACATCATACATGCCAACGGACAAACTTGGATAGAGCTGGGCAAAGAAGGCACTGTGGATATTTTCAGCACCAACTCAGTTAATGTGCGAACACAAGGAGACATTAACTTGCATGCTGATCGTGATATCAACATGTATGCTGGCCGTAATATCAACATGAAATCTAAAGAAAATATAACATTAGAAGCTGAATTAAATTTAACTGCTACCGCGCAAGAAAGTCTAAAACTCTATAGCAAGAGTTATATTGGCGTACTAGCTGATGGAACCCTGGCGCTAAACAGCGCAGGATCTGGCAGTTGGAACGGCGGCAGTACACTAACATTCTCCGCAGGCGGTATTGATCTCAACGGACCATCCGCAGCCACAGTACCAGCACCTAGACCTTTAGTCAAAACAGTTATGGACGACACAGAGTTCAACACCAGTACTGGTTGGCAAACACTACCTGACGGACTTGAAAGCATTGTGAGCCGAGCACCCACACATGAACCCTACAGCTATCATAACGAAGGCGTAGATGTCAAAGTTGCACTGGAAGAAGGCACACCTACACCACCACCAGGTGCTGAGCCTGTGCCTGCAGGTGTAGAAATAAGGGCAGAATAACATGGGAAGTTACACATTTAATCTAAATCAATATGTAAAGTCGCCAAGCGATGCTGAGGGTACTGCTAAACAGTTTACTATTGAAGGTCCTGCTACGCTAACTAGAGAGCAAGCGCAGGCAATATTTGAAAAACAAGTTAACACTGGTGCACTAACTGGGTTCAAAGCTGGAGACGTACTCAGTGCAGCCACTCAAGCAGCCGCTGGACTTGCTGGAGCACAAGCACAGCTAACAGGCGGTATAAGCAGTCTGGGTGCCTTGGTCAGCAAAGCTACCAATGGTGCAACATCAGCGTTGACCAAATTGCCAGTATTAAATGGTATTAACCCAGGAGACTTTGCAAAACAGTTGCCCGGACTAACCAGCATTGGATCTATAGATGCCAGTCAAGTCACAGGTGTTCTAGCACAGGCTGGTAAACTAACAGGACAGCCATCAGACCTATTGACCAATGCAGTTGGTGTGGGAAATTTTGGACTTGACGCTACACAGTTAGAAAAAGCTGGATACGTTAAACCAGGTACTGCTGCCAAATATTTGACCACAGGACAAAACTCATTAACATCAGTGCTCAAAAGTCCTTCAGTATGGACAGGTAAAGACGGCATTAACGAAGTGCAAAATTTGCTAACAAATCCCTCGGCACAGAACAAAATACAACAAGGACTCATGTCCACGGGAATAGAGCAAGTCAAACAACTTGGCCTGCCCACAGATAAACTCAGTCCACAGCTATTGAGTGGCGTGGCATTGAATGCTGCCAAGAGCGTGACAGATACTGTAAATTGGGCCAAAGGACAAATCTCCGGAATACCATCTGACATCACCGCTGGGTTTGACCAAGTGGCCAAAGATGCTGCCTTTGCAGTTAATTTGGTTGATGAAAAAATTGGTAACGAAACTCTAAATATCAAAGCAATCACAGGATCAACAAACACAATTAATCGAGCCACACTAAATGCCGCGCTAGGCCGTGTTGTTGGCAATGAAAAAATACCAAAACTTGATTTCAGTGGTGACACATTTGATGAAGTAGCTACACTGGCACTGAAAACTCTCAGCCAAAACATTGCAATCGTTGAATCCAAAGCCAACAATATCTTTGGCGAAACACTAACGTCTGACACTGTGGACGCAAGGGAAGCTAGAATAACTGCACTAAAAAGCGAAGCAACTGCATTGTTAGCCAGTTTGCGCAGTCTAAAAACCACTAGCACATCACTGGCATTTCTCGGCAAAATTGACTTGGCCATAGTGAATATTGAGTTATTGATAGAACTGTTGGACAAAGACATAACAAACATTCAGCGGTTCAAAGCTGACTTACAGAGCATATAAATATTAGCATGACTACATTCGTCGGATTCAACACTATCAATCAATACAAAAAGTTCACTCTCACTGATTTTGAGTTGATCAAACGTGACCTGCTGAATGCATTCAATATACGTCAAGGTCAACTGCCTGGACGCCCTGGCTACGGCACGGTGCTTTGGGACTATGTGTTTGAACCACAGACAACACAGACTCAAAACTCAATCAATGCTGAAGTACAACGTGTAGCTGGCGGCGACCCTAGGATATTCATCAGTGACGTCCAAAGTTATCCGCAAGAAAATGGTATCCTGATTGAAATACAACTCACCGTGGTACCCACACAGAATGCTGAAATACTCAGCATATTCTTTGATCAACAACAGCGCAAAGCCACCTACGTATAACTACGCCGTTTTTAGTAACCATAAATACTCTGAGGTTACAAAACAATGGCAACAACCACTAGACAAACAGCAATATTTGGCGTAGAAGATTGGAAGCAGATCTATCAAACGTATAGAGAAGCAGACTTTCAAAGCTACGATTTTGAAACTCTACGCAAGAGTTTTGTAGATTATCTACGTTTGTATTACCCAGAAACATTCAATGACTACATTGAATCGTCAGAATTTATTGCACTCTTGGACATTATTGCGTTCATGGGGCAAAGTCTTGCATTCCGTACTGACCTTAACACTCGTGAAAACTACATGGACACTGCCGAACGTAGAGATTCAGTAGTGCGTCTTGCCAATCTAGTAAGCTACAGTCCCAAACGCAACACAGCCTCACAAGGATTGTTAAAAGTATTCAATGTCACAACCACAGAAAATGTTGTGGACTACAACGGAATCAATCTTGCCAACGTCACAGTAGACTGGGCTGACCCCACAAACCCAGACTGGCAAGAACAGTTTACTGCTATTCTCAATGCAGCCATAGTTGACACACAACGGGTAGGACGTCCTGCAAATCGTCAAACACTACTGGGTGTGCGTACTGATGAATACGCATTAAATTTAATTCCTGGCTTCTTGCCTGTGATTCCTTACACCGCCACAGTTGACGGAGTAAACATGCCATTTGAAGCAATTACTTCTACCAGCGTGGGACGTGATTACTTGTACGAACCAAGCCCTGTGCCCAACGCACCGTTTAACATTTTGTATCGCAATGATCAATTAGGTTTTGCTAGCGCCAACACAGGTTACTTCTTTGCATTCAAACAAGGCACACTGCAGAACACAGACTTTAACCTTGCTGAACGTATCAGCAATCGCACAGTCAATATCAATGTTGAAGGCGTCAACAACGAAGACCGCTGGTTGTTTGAACTTGACAACCTAGGCAATATCAATCGCGAGTGGGACTATGTAGAAAGCGTATACACCGCAGCCGCAGAACAGCAGGTTGAACTGCGCCCAATTTATTCTACAACCAGTCGTGCCAACGATCAGATTACTCTACTGTTTGGCGACGGTGTGTTCAGTGAAATCCCTGTGGGAATTTTCCGTTGTTATACTCGTGCAAGTAATGGATTGCAGTACATTATCAATCCAGAAGAAATGCAAAACGTTACTTTGCCAATCAGTTACACTGATCGCAATGGTAACTTGCAAACTATCACATTCACCTGTGGCATTACACAACCTGTGAGCAATGCACAGGCACGTGAAAACATTGATCAAATCAAACAACGTGCTCCTGCACGTTACTACACACAAAATCGTATGGTCAATGGCGAAGACTATAACCTGTTTCCGTACACTGCTTACAATTCGATTATCAAAAGCAAAGCATTGAACCGTAGTTCAATTGGTACCAGTCGTTATTTGGATCTCGTGGACAACACAGGCAAGTATAGTTCAACCAACACCTTCTCCAGCGATGGTGCACTATGGGAAGAAAACATTCTTCCTACTATCTTGTTCTCTTGGATTAATCGTAACGAAATTGCTGACTTTATTACAAACCAAGCGCAACCTGCGCTAGGTGCGGATACAATGAAACAGTTCTACTACGCCAACTTTCCGCGCATTGATACTATCAATACAGGTGCAACTGCCGGAAGCACCTGGCAGCAATCAACTACGTTGGCCAACGAAACCACAGGCTACTTTAAAAATTCTGTAGGCAATGCTATTCCTGTTGGATCAAGTACCAGTACAGATTTTAAATACGTGCAAGTAGGTAGCCTCATTGAGTTTGTTGCTCCCACCATCAATGGTGTAGCATATTACTTTGACAAAAATAATAAGTTGCAACCGGGTACACCAACCAAGCCAGATGAAAAAACTTCTATCTGGGCTGCTCCACAAGCCATCATTGGCGATGGATACAACGGCGGTCAAGGCAACTTGTTGAGTGGTGCTGGTCCTGTTACAATCAACAACTTTGTGCCTACCGGCGCAGTGGTCAATACTATTATTCCATTGTTTACTACAGACTTGCCAGTGAGTCTTGAACAACAAATGGCTGAACAAATTGAGTTGTTCCGTAATTTTGGGCTAGGCTATGCCAACACCACTATTACCACGCCACAAGGTGCTACTATTCCTGCAGGCACTTGGTACCTAATAACACAACAAAACTTAGATGCATACTCATCTACCAATCCAGCTACCTGGAGCCAAACTTATGCAGGCGATACATCTGGTGGCAACGACGATGCTAGTTGGCTGGTACAGTTTGTGGTTGAAAATCAAAACTACACAGTGACCTTGCGTGGCCTGGCCTATTCTTTTGGTTCAGTGCTACAAACACGATTCTTCTTTTATGATAATCAATTGATCTATGACAGCAGAACTGGCACCATTATCAAAGACTTTATCAATGTGTTGGCCATGAACTCGCAACCTGCATCATCATCTCCGTTGCAAGGCGATGTGGTAATGAACATTATTGGACAACCTGTAGAGAGTGATGGCTATGTTGATGACTTCCAGGTGCTAGTCAGCTATCGTGACAGTGACAACGATGGTGTGCCTGATGATCCAGATTTCTTTGATACTATTGTAGGCACTGTACCTGCAACACCCAGCGCAAGCTCTCCGTGGATTTTCTTGCAACAAACAGTGGACTTTGATAACTTGCAACGCTACTTGTTGGTAGAGCCTGGTGTAGTAAACGCAGATTATGCTACCATTGATGCTATTGAATTGGTCAAGACTGAGTGGACACCAGGACAAATATTCTATGCCTACAGTCAAGGCACATTCTGGTTGTTGAGTATCAACGTAAACAATGTTCGTACGTTGGTCGAACAATCAGGATGGATTGCTCGTAATGGTAGACAAGCATTGTACTTCCAGTATCGTCATAACTCGCCACTAACAAATCGCATTGACCCAGGCACCACAAACATCATTGACCTGTATGTGGTCACACAAAGTTATTACACAGCATATCAAAACTGGATCCGTGACACAACAGGTACTGTGATTGAGCCAAGTGTGCCCACAATTGATGAACTGTCAACTGCCTATCAAGGACTTGATGACTACAAGATGATTTCAGATAACATTGTGTTGAACTCTGTAAACTTCAAGCCGTTGTTTGGTGCCAAGGCCGCACAACAACTACGAGCCACAATCAAAGTGATTCGTGCCCAAGGCTCGACAGCGTCAACCAGCGAAATCAAGAGTTCAGTAGTGGCAGAGATGAATAGTTATTTCAGCATAGACAAATGGAACTTTGGTGACACCTTTTACTTCTCTGAACTGGCAGCATACCTACACAGACAACTAGGCACAATCATCAGCTCTGTTGTGTTGGTACCACTGGACACACAAAAGAGTTTTGGAGACTTGTATGAGATTAGATCTGAACCCAACCAAATCTTTGTGAATGCAGCGGACATAACTAATATAGATGTGATTGAAGCCCTGACCAGCACCAATCTTAGAACAGCACCAGGCAGTGGAGTCATTTAATGGCAAAAGTACGAAGCGTAGATTTTTTACCTGAAATTTTTCAGACAGATGTAAACAAACAGTTCCTGGCGGCCACGCTGGATCAGTTGATACAAGAGCCCAAGTTTAAAAAGACTCAAGGTTTTGTTGGTCGCACTGTGGGTCCAGGTGTAAATCCCAATGAAAAATATGTTGTAGAGCCAACCAAGGTTCGTGCAGATTATCAGCTGGAAGCAGGCATCATTAGTCTTGAGCCTGATACAGACATCATCAAAGATGCAATCACTTATCCAGGACTGCTAGACAGTATCAGTTATCAAGGTGGCAATGCTACCAAACCTGATCGCCTGTTTGAAAGTCAATACTACACCTGGGATCCGTTTATTTCCTGGGATACGTTTATTAACTTCAGCCAATATTTCTGGCTGCCCAATGGCCCTGATGCAGTAGATGTGGCAGCCACAGGTGTTCCAGCTACAAACAATTTCACAGTTAATCGTGCCAACGGAGTGTACACATTCTCTGGCCTGCAAGGAAACAATCCCACAGTTGATTTGGTTCGTGGAGGTAGCTATGCATTTGATGTTGCACAAAATGCCAAAGAAACTGTAAACTACAGTGTAGGCAATGCTGGCAACAGTGCATTTGTTATTGACTTTGCTAACAATCCCACATTGACTTTGGTGCGCGGCGATACCTATGTGTTTACTATGAATCTCTCTGCGCCTTATCCTTTTTATATCAAGTCGGCACCTAGCACTGGATTGAATAATATCTACAGCTCAGGTGTGACCAACAATGGTGCAATCATAGGACAGGTAATATTTGTTGTGCCACAAGATGCTCCAGATACACTATACTATTCTACCACAACACAGACCAATCTTAAAGGACAGATCAACATTGTAGATGGCACACCAGGCACTGGTCCAGGATTTTGGATTCAAACAGCCCCTGGGGTCAACGGAAAAGTTCCAACTACTCCAAACATCAGTAGCCGTGATGTGTTTGGTGTGACCAACAATGGTGAAGACCTTGGCACCATTACATTTAACGTTCCTACTAAAACTGCACAACAGTTTTATTACGGCCTGCCACTGATTGCCTACAACAACGGTGCTGTTGATTTGATCACTGATCTCAAGTTTGATCAAATCAACAATATCACTGTGGACGATTTCTTAAACACCTATGGCGGCATTGACGGAATTCAAGAACTTAATGATCGCACTCTGGTATTTGAAAATCCCACAGTAGATCCTGAAACAGGCGGATGGTATAGAACCACATTCTTTGATCCCTTGGCACAAGGTGCAGCTAATAATGGTCTACCAGGTAGCTACGACAGTTTGTTGTATGCACAACAAACAGAAGTACCAGTCGGCGAACGCTTTAGCGTATGGCAGATTAGCTATGTGACCAACAATGGAGTTACATATCTTCAATTGAACAGCATAGCATCCATTGGAGAGTTAGAAAAATTTCAAATTTTATACGGAACAACTTACGCTAGTACATATTGGTTTAAAAATGATGCTGGTATATTTCGTCAGGTACCTTTGCTGAGCGCACTACAAGATACCTTGTACTACCAAGACGGTACAGATCCAGAAATCTTTGGTCGTATCAGATTAATTGAACAAACACAAAGTTCAACATTGTACATTGACGAAATCTTAGGCAAGACCACTTACACAAGTCCTAACGGTGTTGCATTTACCAACGGAATCAAAGTGGTATTCCGTGGAGATGTTGAGCCTGCTAGTTATATCAACAACGAATACTATGTCAGTGGGGTAGGCGTGGCCATTGAGTTGTTGCCTGTAGAAAATTTTATTACTCCTGAAACTTACGTTGTTAACAACAACGACAGTAGTCTTCCCATTCCAGAAGATTTAGATTACCTAACTATTGATCGTGCCAGCAAGGATCTAAATGCTTGGACTCGCAGTAACCGGTGGTTCCACATTGATGTTATCAATGCCACAGCAGAATACAACAACACTGATATCACAATTGACAATCAGTATCGAGCCAAGCGTCCTATTGTACAGTTCCGCCCAGGCGTGCGACTGTTTAATATGGGCACTGAAGGCAAACAACCAATTGACGTAATTGACTTTGAAGAAACTGATGCATTTAGCAATGTTGAAGGCACTACAAGTTACACTATAGATGGATATGCAGTAGTCAATGGCAGCCGAGTAATTTTTGCCGCCGACGAAGATGCTAATGTGCGTAACAAAATTTGGGTGGTAAACTTTGTTGAGCCAGACTCAGTACCTCCGTTAATTGCGCAACCTATTATTAACTTGACACTTGCCACCGACGGAGAAGTACTAGTAGATCAATCAACTGTGTGTCTCAAAGGTGATACTCTTGCAGGATTGACTTTTTGGTACGATGGTGTCGCCTGGATAGAATCTCAGCTTAAGACTAGCATTCAACAAGCACCGTTGTTCAACGTCTACAACGCCGACGGCATAAGTTTTAGCAATCGAGTAACCTATCCATCGAGTACGTTTGCAGGATCAAAGTTGTTTAGTTACGCTGTTGGCGATACCACTGTGCTTGATCCTATCTTGCAATTCCCATTGCAGTATTTGAATCTTAACAACGTTGGTGATATTGTATTTGAAAACAACTTGTATAAAGACACATTTTTGTATGTGCAAGACAATGTCAGCGTTACTGATCCTATCAGCTCAGGTTTTGTTAGAGAATATGCAACTAGAACATTGTTTGACCGACTGATTGGGTGGACTGATGCTGCCACTCAAACACAAATACGTCAACAGTTTAAATTTACGTTTGATGGTTCACCTTTAAAGCTAGATGTACAGGCACAAAGCACCGGAATATTGCCAGCGGTCAAAGTATATGTAGGCAGTAATTATCGAGACCCTGACACTTACACTGTGTCAACTACATCCACTACTACCACTATTACCTTGGACAACACATATGCCATAGGCGACATTGTTGAAGTATTAGCACTCAGCGACCAGACCAGCCAGGTAGCGTTTTATCAAGTTCCTATTAACTTAGAGAAAAATCCACTCAACGGCAACAGCAATAGCTTTACCCTGGGTACTATTCGCACACATTACGAAAGTATCTGCGAAAACTTAACCACCCTTGTGGGTCCTATCAATGGTGCCAACAACACACGTGACCTAGGTGAAATTGGTCCTTACGGCTTGATCATCTTGCAACAGAGTGCTCCACTGACCTTGACAGGATATTTTAATCGCAGCCAAGACTATAACATTTTTGCCAGCTTGCAATACAATGCAAGAGAGTACCAAAAGTTTAAAAACTTGCTGATGCAAGAAGTAACAAACTTGACCATACAGTATGATACCACAGTGGCAGATATTTTGGTTGACGCTATGACCAATATCACACTGGGCAAAGTTGAATCAAACCCGTTCTATTGGTCAGACATGATTCCAACTGGTTCTGTATACACACAGACCAACTACAATGTGAGCTTGATTACCACCAACGTATTTGATACCACACAAGTTTATAACTATACTTCTGCAAATTATCTTGGATTGAATGTGTTCAAGAACAATGTGTTGTTGACCCGCGGATTTGACTACACTGTGGCTACTGACGGACCTCGTATCACTGTGTTGACCACACTGGCCGTTGGCGACATTATCAGCGTACAAGAATATTCTGCTACCTATGGCAGTTTTGTGCCCAACACTCCTACCAAGGTGGGATTGTATCCAGCATATCGTCCTGAAATTGCCACAGTAAGTACAACCACAGGCACAGCACTAGTCATTGTTGGACACGACGGCAGCCAAACTCCTGTGTTTGGCGATGTGCGGGATGATGTGTTGCTGGAATTTGAAAAACGAATTTATAACAATTTGAAACTGGATGGCAACCCAGTGCCATTAACAATCACAGATGTACTACCAGGTCAGTTCCGCGAAACAGGATACACGTTTGAAGAAATTTCAAACATCTTGAATCTTGACTTTTTGAGCTATGTGGGCTGGAACAAACTGGATTATACCACACAGAATTACATTGTCAACAATGAGTTCTCTTGGAATTATTCTCAAGCACAGAACAAACTCACTCCAGGTGAAACATTGATTGGCGCCTGGCGAGGTATCAATCGATATTTCTACGACACAGAAGACCCAGCAAATACTCCTTGGGAGATGTTGGGACTGTCTATCAAACCCACCTGGTGGAATACTGTTTACGGCCCAGGTCCATACACTAGCGACAACTTGGTGTTGTGGGACGATCTTGAACTGGGCCGTGTGGCTGATCCTGCTGGTGCTTACATACTGCCTGCATATGCCCGCCCTGGCCTAAGTGAAGTTATTCCTGTGAATTCAGAAGGTGCATTATTAAGCCCATTTGATTCTGTGGTAGGCGATTATACTGATAATACTTTCCAAAAGAGCTGGATAGCAGGAGACGGTAGCCCTGTAGAATCATCATGGTGGAACTCTAGTGCATACCCATTTGCTGTGATGCGTGTGTTAGCGTTGACTCGACCTGCTAAGTTTTACAGCTTGTTTGCTGATCGTGATTTATACAGATATAGCAGTGAGTTTGGACAGTACTTGTACAACGATCGTTATCGACTGGATGCCAACGGTATCCAAGTTTACGGCAACGGCACAAGCAAAGCCAGCTACATTGACTGGATTGTTGACTACAATCGTCAAACTGGTATTGACAGTACCACAGCATTAGAAGCAGATCTAGCCAGCATCGATGTTCGACTGTGCTACAGAATGGCCAGCTTCAGTGACAAACAATACATTAAAATTTACACTGAAAAATCAAGCCCTAACTCAGTTAACTCAACACTGTTGATTCCTGACGAAAGCTACAACTTGTTGTTGTACAAAAATCAGCCTTTTGATCGTGTGATCTACAGCAGTATAATTGTACAAATGGTTGAAGGTGGATATGCAGTATTTGGATACTCAAATGCGCAACCATATTTTAACATTTTGGTTAGTCAATCCATTGGCCGACTACAGCCATACACTGTGGGCGATGTTACTGTTCGAGTACCCACTGCTTACACCAACACAGTGGCACAGATCCCATACGGATATGTGTTTACCAATCAAACCAGCGTGTGTGACTTCTTGTTAAGTTATGGCCGGTTGTTGGAAGAACAAGGATTAGAGTTTACAGACCGTGCCAATGGATATACCTTGGACTGGTCACAAATGGTTGTGGAATTTTTGTACTGGAGTCAACAAGGATGGGACGCCAATTCACTTATCAATCTTAACCCATTGGCTAGTGCGCTGACCATAACCAAGCCAGGAGCAGTGGTAGACAGTATTGCCACACAGACCAATGAAAATGTATTGTTGGATCAAAACAAACGTGAACTGCCCACACGTGATATTAATATTGTGCGTCTTGAAAATACCCTGACATTGCAACCGTTGACTAATCAAAGTTTAAGTTTTGCTGATTTACGATTCACAAACTTTGAACATATGATTGTGTTGAATAACCAGTCAGTGTTTGGTGACTTGATCTATGAACCCATCACAGGTGCTCGTCAGAGTCGACTGAACTTTGTGGGCATTACCACAACTGAATGGAACGGCACAGTTGATGCGCAGGGATTTATTTTAAATCAAGACAATGTAGAAGAATGGTCTGGTTTGAAGAAGTATACCAAAGGTCAGATTGTCAAGTACAAAGATCAGTATTGGTCCGCCGCCACAATAGTTGATCCTAGCATTGAGTTTGATTTTAACAACTGGATCAAGAGCGACTATACACAAATTGAATTGGGTTTGTTGCCTAACATTGCCAACAAAGCCAACCAGTTGCAGAACTCTTACAGTATCAACACTGCCAACTTAGAAAGCGATAATGACCTGTTGAGCTACGGCTTGATTGGTTTCCGTCCTCGACAGTATATGGCAGCATTGAATCTTGATGATGTTAGTCAGGTAAATGTTTACTCACAGTTCTTAGGCAGCAAAGGCACAATCCTTTCAGCAGAGTTGTTGAGCAATGCCAACCTTGGTAAAGAGTCTGCAGACTATCAAATTTATGAGAACTGGGCCGTGCAACGTGCAGTGTATGGTGCCAATGCTAATCGTAGTTTTGTTGAATTGAGATTGGATCGTGCATTATTAAGCGCCAACCCAAGCCTGGTGCAAGTGATCAACCCACAACAACAAAGCCAAGCTGATCAACAGATCTTGTTGAGCAACGTGTGGCGACAGAGCTATAAGTTGCCATCGCCAGACTTCTTGCCTACAACACTGACCACAAACACAGATACTGCTCTGCCCACAGCTGGTTACGTAAGTCTTGACGACGTAGACATCACTACATTTGATCTTGGAACTGGTTCTACAATCTTGGCCAATATTGATGCAGTTCGAGTTGGCGCTACTGTATGGGTGGCCAAAGTCAACAACTACGATTGGGACATTTATCGTTGTGTGTCAGTGCCAGGCTACATTGATCACGTGTGTGACAATTTGGACGGTACATCTATTGTTAACTTTACCAAAGAGCACGGATTGTCTGTAGGTGATCGACTAATCATCAAACAGTTTGATATTCGTGTTAACGGTGTTTATCGAGTGCTAACTGTGCCTGGTGTCAACAGAGTCACTGTGGCATATAGTTTTGTACCTGGTGGCCAAACAGTTATCAACGGTGTTGGTATTGGCTTTACACTACAAACACAACGTGTGGTGCAAGCCAGCGATATTTTAGATTTGCCATACTCTACTGATATTCAAGCTGGTGCAAAAGTTTGGGTTGATGATGACGGCACAGGACATTGGGAAGTGCTAGAAAAGCAAGATCAATTCTCTGCGGTTACAGAGCTAGCCCCGGTCTTGCTTGACGCCACTGAACAGTATGGTCAAAGTGTAGCACAGGCCAACAATCGCCTGGCAGCCTTGGTAGGCAGCCCACGATACGGATCCAGCATACCAAGCGACACCAACAAAGGTGGCGTGTATGTGTATGTTAAAAACTATTCAGATCAATACATTCCAGTAAGTCCAGTAGGCCAAGTTGATGCTATTTTAACACTAGATGTTACAGGAGTTAGAGGTTATGGCAATGCTGTGGATTTTGGCTATCAAGACTGGGCAGTAGCAGGTGCTAGCAAAAGCCGCGGACTTGCTGACCAAGCTGATGTTGGATATGCCGCAGTTATCTATCGAGACCCTGACCTTGGAGAGCCTGGTACCAATCCGTTTACACAGTCACAACTGTTGATTTCTCCAGATAATACATCTCCAGGAGAATTTGGGTACAGTGTTGCCATCAGTCAAGATGAACGCTGGATGTACATTGGTGCCCCGGGTGTGAACAAAGTACATGCTTACGGCAGAGTTGACTGGCAAGATCAAATAATCAAAGTATTTGCCAATGGCACGTCAACTACATATGCCATCAACGACACTATTCAGATTGACAACAAGTACCAAGTAAAAGTTACACTAAACGGACAGTTACAAACTGTTGATGTTGACTACACAGTTAGTGCAGGATTAAACTCAATTACTTTTACTACTGCTCCTGGTGTTGTAGCGGCTACTGGTATTGTGGTTGATAATACCTATACAATTTTGTCTGCGGGCACTACTGACTTTACCTTGATTGGCGCACCCAACAACAATGTTGGAACAACATTTGTAGCCACAGCGGCAGGCACTGGTACAGGTACTGTGTTGTTTGAAACACTAATTGAGTTTGCAAGATACAACAACGTTCAAATTCCTTATAATGCAGCTACGTTTGATTTGTCTCAAGATACTGATGCCAACGGAGTAGAAGTTGGATTGTTCACCGCTTCTACCCCAACGTCAACTATTGACTCGTTTAGTATTAAAGTAACTAGACCAACTGTTTTTTCTGATGTGTTGTTGCGTCCTGGCATTGATTATACCTTTGCTGGAACCACGGTTACACTGACTCCAGTAACACCGTTTATATCAACAGACATCATTGTTGCTTCGTCTCAAAGCTACTTTGAATTTGTTCATACTTTAACGGTTGCTGGACTTGCAGCCGATGCAAGATTTGGTCACAGCGTAACTACTACAACAGATGGCAGACAAGTTATAGTTGGCTGTAAAGACAATGACATCACAGTAGATGGCACCACCTACACTGAAGCAGGTAGTGCATATGTGTTTGATCGCAATGTACAAAAATTCATCTACGGAACAGACCCATCGTCCGTAACATTCAATGCCCTGGGCACAGTTACCGCACCTGTAAGTGTGCTGGTCAATGGCGAGTTCTTGATCAACCAAACTGACAGCGTGATCAACGGCCCTGGTTCTTTTGCTGTATCAGGTAATGACATAACCATTGAAGAACCTCTAAACATTGGTGACATTGTTGAAATTGAAACTAATCAGTTTACACAAGTTCAAGAGGTTATACAACAAACAGTAAACTCATCAAACATAGTAGTTGATAGTCCAGCAGAGTTTGTGAACTTTGGACAAACAGTGGACATTTGCAGTTACAATTGTAGTTTGTATGTTGGTGCTCCACAAGACAGCGTAAGCGGATGGAAAGCTGGCGCTGTACATCGTACTGTGAATCAAAGTCGTGTGTATGGCACAATTACATCAACCATCGCAAACCCCACACTTACAGCTGGAGAAACGTTGCGTGTGAACGATATTGATGTAGCAGTTCCAGCTAGCCCAAACAACACTCTTGCAGGTCTAGCTTCTGCAATTAATTCTGCAGTACCAAACGTTACTGCCACAGTTTCTGCCACCGGATATCTAACACTGACTGTCACAAACGCCACAGCCGCACTCACAGGCAACAAACTACAAGTAGCCCCGGGTTCATCAACGGGCAGTACAGTATTTGACAACATTGGGTTCAACACCTTTGTGTACACTCAAACCATTTACAGTCCTTACCCAGTGGACTTTGCAGGCTTTGGATCCAGCCTGAGCATTGACTCCACTGCTACTAACCTTGTGGTAGGATCACCTCGCGGTACATTGTATTATTTTGTTATCTTTGATGATGGCACCACAATCTTTGACGAAGACAGTACAGAATTTTTCAGCATTGCTACACAAAGTGGAGCAGTTTACACATACGACTATTTGCCCAGCGCCAGTGATAATGTAACTGATCCAGGTAAGTTTGTGTTTGGCCTGCAATTATACGACAGCAATGTTGAGTCGTATGACAGTTTTGGTACTGCTGTAGACTACACTGATGGTGTGCTCATGATTGGTGCTCCAGGCAACGACAGCAACGACAGCGCAGGTGGAGACCAAGGTCGTGTGTTTGTGTTTGAAAATCCCAACCGTGTACCTGCGTGGACCATCATCCGCACACAACAACCTGTGGTGGATGTTCAACTATTAAACAGTGTGTTCACATATGACAAACTGACGTCAGCAAGAACCCAGCAGTTTGATTTCTTTAATCCCTTACAAGGTAAGATACTTGGTGCTGCCAAACAAAATATCAATTACATTGGCGCTGTAGATCCTGCGGCCTACAATGTTGGTGCTGCCAACAATATTGGTAACTCTTGGACTGCAGAGCATGTAGGTGAAATGTGGTGGGATATTAGCACAGTGCGATTCATTGACCCCAACCAAGATGACATTGTGTACGCAAGTCGTCGATGGGGTCAAGTATTCCCAGGGTCAACTGTGGACATTTACCAGTGGACACAAAGCTCAGTACCTCCAGCAAACTACACAGGTACAGGCACACCGTTGAACATTCTCAGTTACACAATAAGTAGTCGTCTTGGCATTGATGGTGTGTTTAACACTTACTATTATTTCTGGGTACGTGGTGTTACTACAGTTGCAACTCAACAAGGCAAGACGCTGAGTGCGCAAACTGTATCTGAATACATTGCCAACCCCAAGAGCAGTGGTATTTCGTATGTGGCACCTATCAATGCCAGCACCATTGCTATCTACAATGGCGGCACAGTAATTGAAGCTGGCGATACTATCATTAGTATTGAATACGATAGAGAGTATACTGATGACAACGTTCACGTTGAATATGAATTAATTGCACAAGGTCGAGCAGATGCATTCTTAAGTACCAATTTATACCGTAAACTGCAAGACTCATTCTGTGGGGTTGACACTACTGGTGGCCTGGTTCCTGATCCTGCATTAAATGAAGCTGAACAGTATGGCGTACAGTTTAGACCTCGCCAGTCGATGTTTGTGGATCGCTTTGCGGCATTGAAAAACTATATTCAACGTGCCAATTCTGTACTAGCATTGTACCCTATTGCAGAGAATCGTAGTTTTGTGTTGCTAAACTCTAGCGAACCAGAACCACCTGCAACAGAAATTGTTAACGGCCAAACACAAACCAATTGGAACCTGCGTGTTGCCAACTTGGAAATTTTAAGTTTCCAAGATATTGATGCGGTGGCATTGGGGTACAAATATCTTGTGGCCACTGACAGTCGTAACAATGGTTTGTGGACCATTTACACTGTGCAGTTGGTGCCTGGCGGATTGCTAGGTGCCCGCGAACTAATACTGACTCGTGTACAGAATTATGATACAAGACGCTATTGGAGTTACATCAATTGGTACTTGCCGGGATACAATTCCAGCACCAAGGTAATTGCCGAAGTTCCAAACTACAGTGCTCTGGCCACGTTAACAGTGGCAATTGGATCTAGTGTAAAAGTCACCGCTAACGCACAAGGCAAGTTTGAAATTTACTTGTTGACTGACCTTGGATGGGAACGTGTGGGCTTAGAAGATGGCACCATTGAAATCTCAGCAGAAATTTATGACTATGCGCTAGGACGATTTGGATTTGACGTCGAAGTGTTTGACGCACAGTACTTTGACCAAGAGCCTGTGATTGAAACTCGCAAGATTATTCAAGCCATCAACGAAGAATTGTTTGTGGATGACTTGTTGATTGAACGCAACAAAGCATTGACCTTGATGTTTAACTTTGTGTTGAGTGAATTCTCTGCACCTGAGTGGTTGGTTAAAACCTCATTGATTGACGTGGATCACCGTATTCGTAATTTGGAACCATTCCAGAACTATCGCCAAGACAATCAGGAATTTGTATTGGACTATATCCAAGAAGTCAAACCCTACCACGTGCAAATACGTGCGTTCAACTTGTTGTACAACGGTCAGGATCAATATCTTGGTGATGTCACAGACTTTGATGTACCAGCTTTCTACAACACTGATCTAACTGTACCACAGTATACTAGCCCTATACTAACACCATACGCACAAAGTTCATATCAACCAAACAACACACTTAGCAACGCTGACAGCACTTCGCTAATTTGGCAAGCCTGGCCGTACACACAGTGGTACGGTAATTACTTGTTGACCTTGGAAACTATTCGAGTAGTTGACAGCGGCTCAGGTTACACCGATGCACCGCTTGTGACCATTTCAGGTGATGCCGCAACGCCAGCAACAGCAGTGGCATTCTTGAACAGTCAAGGACAAGTGGCATTTATCACAGTAACTAATGCAGGATCAGGATACGGATCCACTCCAACAGTTGTGTTTGAAGGTGGTAACGGCTCTGGTGCTCGTGCATATGCTGTGATGAATGCTGTGATTGCAACAAATCCAGTTACTGGATTACCAATTACACGTTACACTGGACTAACTCGTGAATTCAAGACCACAATCAAGTATGACCGTATCACTTACCAAACTCAAGTGCTAACATGGACTGCTAATGTTACATATGAAGATGGTACCTTGGTAAGGTATGATGACAGGGTATGGAGAGCCGCTAGTACAGATTCTACAGCAGTCTCTGGTCCTACATTTGAATTAGACCAATGGCAATTGGTACCTGCTAGCGAACTATCAGGAATTGACCGTACATTTGGTTACTACGTTGCTGGCGTAAACGAACCAGGACTTGACATACCATTGTTGATTGATGGCATCAGCTACCCAGGTGTACAAGTGTATGGCAAAGACTTTGCAGGTGCTGATGTACTAGATGCAACTTATGCCAGCAGTTTTACAGACGTGTATCTTGGCACACGATTCTCAGATATTAATGTAAGTGGCGGTGAGTTCGTTGGGCCATATGAAGGGCATGCTCCTGAAGAACTAGTCAACGGTGCAGAATACGACACACTTGATATTCGTGTTTATACTCGTCCAGGATCTGACTGGGACGGTGACGGACACGGATTCCAAATTGGTAGCCGACGCTATGTTTACTTTGCGGCAGACTCGTTCCTTGACTGGAACGGTATTGTTGAAAATCCAGTGCAGTTGGTTGTGAGCAATGCAACCACTGGCGTTGACTTGATTGCCAATGTAGATTATACTGTAGATTGGGTCAACAGAATTGTAGAGATACTGGGCTCTGTAACAGAGAACGATGTTGTTAACATTTCTGTTTATGAACTTGGTGGCGGTAGCCAGTTATACAGACAAAACTATGTGGGCAGTGACTTGGAAGATTTTATTATTATTCCAGTTAATACTACAGAAATTTATGAAATAGCTTTGTTTGTCAACGGAGAAATTGCTCCTGTGGTTGATTGGGAACCGTATTACCCGGGCATACTATGGAATCAACTTAGCAGTTACAATCAGTTGGATGTAGTATATACTACCAGTCCTACTACCTATTACCGAGCACTACAGTCAGTGCCTGGGGGTATTGCTATCACCAATACTGATTACTGGTTTGAATTTGTGCCAGCAACGTTGAGCAAAGTGACACTATCAACAACATACTTAGCAACTGATGCATTGAATCTCACAGCACTGGGGATTACTTCTCCTCAACGGTCATGGAGCACAGCACAAACTCAAAACTTCTTGGTTGATGCAACAATCAATTCTTCTAAAACAGTAAACTTGGCCAACTCCTTGATGGGAACCAACATTCCCAACATAGTAGTTGAGATAGATGGAGTAAGATTACGCCCATATGAGGGAATTGAGCATGTAGGCGATGGTGCTACTACCAGCTTTGGCTTGCCACAACGTGGCGGATATTTACAAAGCATCATTAATCCCGCAATTGACATCACAGTTTATGTCAACGGTGTGTTGCAAACTCAAGGCACAGTGTACAGCGTTACCAACTGGACTGGCAGCAACACTCCAGGCCGCCAAGTTGTGTTTGTAACAGCTCCTGTAACAGGTGCAACAATTTTAATATCAGTAAGTTCGGCTGCTGAATACTATGTTGCAGGATCTCAACTACAACTGATAAGTGCTCCTACTATTGGTGCCACAGTTGCTGTGACTACCTGGAACGACACATCCCAACAAAATGCATTGACTTTGGTGTTTGAAGGACCAGATACTTCATTAACTCCAGTATCAAACAATTTTGATCTTGATCGAGTGATCACAAATTCAGGACGTTTGTGGGTTACACTAAACGGTTACAGATTATTTGATGGTGAAGATTTCTTGGTGAGTGGGCAAACCCTAGTGTTGGCCACAGGAACTATTGGATCTTCCGATGTGTTGGCAGTTACTGAGTTTACAGAAAGTATTGTACCAGAGGCCATGGCATTCCGTATATTCCAGGACATGCGCGGAGTACAAGCAACATACCGAATCACTGATTCAACTAGCACATTCCTTACAGCCACATTGAGCGCCACTGCAGATATAATCTATGTTGACGATGCAGGTAAATTAACACAACCAGACTTGCCAAACGGAGTGTTTGGTGTGATCACAATCAATGGCGAGCGTATCATGTATCGCAATCGCAATGTTGGCGCAAACACAATAACTGGACTCATGCGAGGAACTGCTGGTACAGGGGCAGCAGAACATGTTATCGGTACTCCTGTGTACGACATGGGACGTGGTAATTTGCTATACGCTTCATACCAAGACTACGTGGTCAAAGATACTATTCCTGCATATGATCCTGCAAACCCAAGTCCTGAGCGTCCGGTGCCTGGACAAACAGAGTTTGTGGCACCCAACATTGTGATACAAGATTTCTTGGATAGCTCTTCAGAAGCCTTGAGCCTTGAAGTGTACGTGGGCGGAATACGCCAATACAAATACAGTGATACCACAGCAACCAGCCAATATCGTTGGGTACAAAATCAATTTGATCCAGTATCAGTTGAGTTTATTGTAAACAGCACACTAGTGCCACCATTATCTGCCCCGCTAGACAGTGCAGAAGTAACCATACTGGTGCGTCAGGGCAAAACTTGGTATCAACCAACTGCAACTGAGCCCAGCGATGGGCAAGCTCTGCAAGAAACACAAACGCAGGCCGCAAGGTTCTTGCGTGGATTATAAGCAAGGTAAATATATGACCATGTCAAATACAACGCAAAATACGCCTGTTCAGCCCGCACCGCAAGTGCGCCGCAAGCCCAACGAAACGGGCACTATTTCAGTGCAAGCGCACTTTAAAATTAGTGATCCGCAAACACAAAAAACCATTGTGGAGGGCAGAGGATGATAACTTCAGGATTGGCTAAAATTACTGGGCATGTCAAAATACATGACCCTGCTAGCGGTGAAATCTTCTATGATGATCACAACGCTATTCACTATGAAAACATTTCAATTGCTATGGCACAAACCTTGGCAGATCGTAACTTAGGCTACATCTACGAAATGGCATTTGGCAACGGTGGATCCAGTGTAGACCCCACAGGCGTTATCACTTATTTGCCCCCAAACACCACAGGACAAAATGCTGACTTGTATAACCAAACCTATCAAAAGGTTGTGAACGACAATTCAGCCGCTGACACTGACCCAGAAAACAACTACATGACTGTGTTGCATACTTCGGGTAACGTGTACACTGATATCTTGGTAACTTGCTTGCTGGACTACGGTGAACCACCTACGCAACAAGCATTTGACAACTCCACAAACTTCAACGGTGAGTTTGTGTTTGATGAACTGGGGCTCAAAACCTGGGACGGATCAGCAGATAATCTGCGGTTGATCACACATGTGATCTTCCACCCAGTACAAAAGAGCTTGAATCGACAGATTCAAATTGATTACACACTGAGAATCCAGACATTGAGCAACATCAATGCTGTATAAATATTGAAAACAGGAACAGGTATCTGACATGGCATATAATATTACACTTACTGATGGCACCGCATTTGCTACCATAGCAGACGGTACCATCAACACTGACAGTAGTGTTACTTTGGTTGGCAAAAACTACGCTGGCTACGGTATATTTTTGGATGAAAACTTCATCCAGATGTTGGAGAACTTCTCAGATAACACTGCTCCCCCAACACCACTTACTGGACAGATTTGGTGGGATTCTGGCAACAGCCTACTCAAAGTATATAACGGCACTATTTGGAAAACAATTTCAGCAGCCACAGCCAGTGGTACTGCTCCTACATCAAACGTAATTGGCGACTTATGGTACGACACTACCAATCAGCAACTTAAGGTATGGACTGGATCCAGCTTTATTGTAGTTGGCCCAGCATTTACCAGCAGCGAAGGAACAGCCGGCGCAATACCTGAATCCATCAACGATATTGGTTCAACACCACACTTTGTTACCAGCCTGTATGTAAACAGCAATCGAGTGGCCATTGTCAGTTACGATTCGGTGTTTACTCCACAATCACCTATTAGCACCTGGTTCCCAAGAATATATCCAGGTATCACTGCCAACATTGCAATTGGCGGCAGCTTTTCGGGTAACTTGATCAGCCTTGGCAACATCACAGCCAGTGCAGGCGGAACGTCAAACGTGGCAGTGTTGTCTGCACTAGGTGTCGGCGTTACAGGAATTGTTAGTGCAAGTGGCAATATCACAGGTGGAAACATTACCACAGGCGGAACAGCCACAGTCACTGGCAACGTCACAGGCGGAAATTTAGCCATTGGCGGTCTTGCCACAATTACAGGCAATATCACAGGCGGCAATATCACCACAGGCGGATCTATCACTGCCACAGGAACTGGCAACATTACTGGCAACGTCAACGGCGGTAACCTGCGTACAACAGGCCTGATTACAGCAACTGGTACAGTCACTGGGGGTAATGTAGCATCAGGTGGATTTATCACTGCTGGTAGCACTGTTAGTTCTGTAGGCAACATTACATCAGCAGCCAACGTTGCAGGTGCTAACGTTATTGCTAGTGTAAATGTCAGTGCAGTAGGTAACGTTGCTGGCACATACTTTATTGGTAACGGGTCTCAACTGACAGGTATTAGTGCGGCAGTTAGTGTGTCCAAAATTGAAAGTGGATTGTCAAATGTTCAAATTGCATCAGCCAATGCAAACATCACAATGGCGGTTAGCACCACAGCCAACGTAGTTGTGGTATCACAAAATGGTTTGAGTATTACAACACAAAGTGCCAACGCAACATCGCCGGGCACAAGCGGATTGTCTACAGCTTATATTGAACACCTGGGTAGCAACGCCGTGGGTAATATTGGTTCAAGTGCTAGTTACTTTAACCGTATCTTTGCCACAGCCACCACAGCATTGTACGCTGACGTTGCTGAACGTTTTGAATCTGACGAACTATTGGATCCAGGCACCGTGGTTGAACTGGGCGGATCCAAAGAAATCACTCGTAGTCGCGTAGAATTAAGTGAAAACGTATTTGGTGTGATAAGTACAAGACCAGCGTTTACCATGAATGGCGGAGCGGGAGAAGACGATACACATCCAGCTGTGGCCATGACAGGTCGCGTTCCAGTCAAGGTTACGGGTATAATTAACAAAGGCGATCGACTAGTTTCAGCAGGCGATGGCATAGCACGAGCCGCACAACCTGGCGAAGCAACTTCCTTCAACGTGATTGGTAGATCATTGGTATCAAAATCAACCAATGATCTAGGTACAGTTGAAGCAATTGTAAATATACAGATATAATTATTTAGGACAACAGTATGACATACACGAGCGGTGGTTTAATTCAGGCCACAGACTACAATGGATTTGTTAGCACCACAGCCAATGCCAACGTTAACGACGTTTGGTCAACTGGTGCCAGCGACAAAGGTTGGGGGCAAAGTGCAGTGGCCACTGTTAGTGCTACCAATACTGTCACTGCCACACAATGGGCAAGTTTGGTCAACACACTTGCAAGTATGGGTAGCCAAACTGGTACAACAATCACAGCAAGAACTGCACCTACCGCGGGAACTGTGATTGGTATTTTAGCAGCCGTCAACACTGACTTGACCAATGTTACCACAAACAGAAACAATGCAGCCGCTGTTGGCACACAATACACTGCGTGGACTGGAACCAACTCTAAAACAGCCGCAACTTCTGGCAACCCATGGACCATTACGTTTACCAACACAGTGACCTTTGCCAGTGCTGATGCCATGCGTTATTTCTTCAATGCAGGCGGACTAATCAAACTAGACGTAAGTAAAACAGCCACTGGTGCCACAGGCGATCCAGAATGGAACGACTTAGCTAACACCTTGTGCGGTGACATTTATTTCTCTGGCGTGGCAGCAAGTCACACTATTGCTGGAGTGGCATACACAGGTACTACCAAAATTGGTGGCACAGGCACACCAAATACATTGAGCACCTCAACTGGTAGGTATGCGCTGACTGCAGGGGCAGCCGCTACCATCATCTACAAACAGTTTGCCGACACAGCACCTTATACTGCAAACTTTATTCAACACTCAGTAGCACTCAATGCGGCATCTACAATATTGACATTTACTACACTTTGGTCAGCCAGCGACGGTGACCCAATTTCGGGCGGTACTGCCAGTACAGGTGCAACACCAGGCACAGCACCAACTACAATTTGCACCTATTTTCCGCCATCAACAACCTATTTGACCAACACCTGGGGCACACCAACTGTAGCTGCCACAACAGCTTAACCAAAAAGGGGCAATTGCCCCTTTACTTTTCTCCGCAAAACCTATATAATACAGTTATGGATACCAATGACTTGATTGCTCACGCACGAGCACGGTTTGATCACGTTGCCGCAAAACGTGTGTTAAAAGAAAAATACGAAGCTCGTATGTTGTTTGCCTTGGCCGGAGGCATGTGGCGAGCTGGGCCAGAACTGTTGATATTACTAACAGTATGCCCAGATGAAACCGCAGTGATTTTAGATTTGTATGAGAATCCTGTACAGGTCAACGTAGCAGAACTTGAACTGGCAGCCCAACAACGTTGGCAAGAGCAAATGAACGGCTGGCTTGCTGAATACACAGCCTTGAGTAAACAACGATGACACAAGGCGTGCTAATATTTGCCTTTAACAACGAACAAACAGACTACCTAGCCATGGCTGAGTGGTCAGCTCATAATGTGCGTCGGCATTTGAACTTGCCTACAAGTGTTGTTACCAATGCCAAATACACAGGCACAGCATTTGATCATGTGATACATGCTGATGCTGAGTCCGGCGGCACACGTTACTTCGAAGATTATGACAACACAGTGACCTGGCATAATGCTGGACGGATTGACGCATACCGCTTGACGCCCTATGATCAAACCATTGTGCTGGACGCAGATTATGTTGTGGCTAGTAATAATCTAAAACGGTTGTTAAATGCTCAACAAGACTTCTTGTGTCATAGGCTAGCATTTGACCTAGCAGGACAAACTGACATGCGTGGCCTAAACGCATTTGGTAACTATGATATGCCCATGTGGTGGGCCACAGTGATGATGTTTCGTAAGAGCAATACTGCACAATACATCTTTGATTCAATGCAAATGGTGCGTGACAACTGGCAGCACTACAGGGATTTATACAACATTGATCGTGCCACGTATCGCAACGACTTTGCATTGAGCATTGCCCTGGGCATTGTGAGTGGACACACAATGAAAGTAGATGAAATACCCTGGGCGTTGGCCAGTGTCATGCCCAACACACAATTAATGAGATGGATTGACACAGATTCGTACATAATAACATATACAGACAGTGATCAAAAACTCAAGCACATGAGCTTTGAAGGACTGGACTTTCACGCCATGGGCAAAAAATATCTAGGAGACATCGTTGAAACCGATCGCCGAACAAGGCTACTTGATAGTAGCAATTAACACTGCCAGTACCAACTATGTAGGCTGTGCTGAAACGCTGGCTAAAACAATCAAATACTGGCACCCTGATGCGCAAATTTGTTTACTAACCAATGTTACAGATGCTAGCAATCCGCCGCTGTTTGACTAT
>Ga0209990_10000338_pt1 | contig 46389 bp, 37 predicted proteins | sample NOAtaG_6_FD_187304 | JGI IMG/M metagenome (GOLD analysis project Ga0209990, IMG submission 187304) | Freshwater lake microbial communities from Lake Erie, under a cyanobacterial bloom - NOAA_Erie_Diel5S_2200h metaG (SPAdes) (version 2) | ecosystem: Environmental > Aquatic > Freshwater > Lake ...
GCAGGTGTCTCCCTTGTCATCTGCGGAGTCTCGGAGGCCGGCTGCTGGCGAGGGACGACCGCAGCGGCAGCCGGATCAGGATGCAACGGGGCGGACCCGGCTGTGCGGGCTGTCCCGCTGTTCTGAATCGCGTCGTAGATGGTTTTCATCTGCAGGGTGGTTCTGTGCAGTCCCTCCTTCAGCTCATTGCGCAGGGCCAGGACTTGATTACGCAGATTCAGCAATCCGGTGAGCACGAGCACCGCCGCGGAAAGTTTCACGAAGAAGTCCAGCAGTTCCAGCATGGCACACCTCGGCAGCGGACGGAGTGATTCAGGTCAGGTCATGTGCGCGCGAATACGCACACAGAAGTACCGACTGCCTTCTTGAGCACTTTGCGTTCCAAATCGTGGTTGTTTGCCGGGATGGTCGATTTTGCCGGGTTTTCCGGGGCTGCCGGCAGTTGCCGCGAGGAGACAGGCGAAGGGTGCCGGGCGTTTTTTGCCAGTGTCGTGCTGCATTTTTGCCCGAGTGGCGGCAACGCTGATGGTTCAGCTGGCTGTTCTGCGGGCCAGTTTCAGCAGTCCGGTCAGGGTTTCTTCCTGTTCAGCGACTTCCCGCATGGGCCAGGCAAATCGCTCGGCGAGACGACGTCTGAGTGCTGGAAAGGCCTGAACGAGTCCCCCGGAGACTGCGAGCTGATTCCAGGATGGGGAGCTGGAAAGTCGGTGTGAGCATTCGAGATAGCTGTCAGCCATGAAGTCAAATGCGGCACAGAACAGGCTTCCGACTGTCAGATTTTCCGTGGTGATGTTTTCGATGCGGCCCTGATTTCCCATGGCGCCTGAGAAGAAGCTGAGATCGCAGGAGAGGCCATTGGCGGCGCTGTGCTCAGTGGCCTCAGCAATCAGTTGCCAGGAATTGGTGAGGCTGATTCCGGCTGCTCGCGGAAGCTCCGTCAGCAGACTTTCCAGCACAGTGAGTGAGCGACCGGCGGGGATGTGGGTGACAGTATTCAGGAACTGTCCGTCGAACCAGCAGCGAGTCTGGCAGTTGCCTGGCTGAAACTGTGCTGTGATCTGACTGACCTGAGAGCCTGTTGAGCAGTTGATGGACAGTTCGGAGCAGCTGAGGTCAATGCCAAACAGGGCCGCCTGTTGATCTCCGATGGCCGCGAAGCACTCCAGTTGCTGACCGTTGTTTGTGAAGTGTCCGACTGTTTCGGATTCAGTGGCGAGTGGGGGCCAGTGAAGTCCGTCGATGCCGGCTGCAGCGAAGGCATCATGGTGCCAGTCACTGGTTTTCAGATTGATCATCCCGATGCCGTGTGACCGGTGCATGCGCGGGGGGGCGTTGCAGATGCTGGCGATCACGTAGTCACCGATGGTCACGGGCATGGTTTGTCGGGGCAGTTGCTGATGCTGTGCCAGCCAGCAGAGCAGAGTGGTGGCTGATCCTGGCTTCAATTCCTTTCCCAGTTCTTCGAACTGCTGATCGTTCCATGCCTGACGGAGTTGATCGATCAATGGTATGGAAAGACCGGGTGCCGGCAGCAGAGATCTCTGATCGCGCCAGGACAGATAATTTGTGACTGGTTTGTGTTGTGCATCCAGCAGCAGAATTCCACCCATCTGGCTGGTAAATCTGACCTGTGTGGTCGCGGGGGCAGCCTGCAGCAGTTTGCAGAGGACTTCGCGGGTGCATAGTACAACGGCCTGCGGATCAACTTCGTGGAAGCCTGCCGGCAGGCCCGGGAGTTGTCCGGGGAAAGCGGCTTTCTCGGTGTGTTCAACGAGTCCTGATTCGAGGTTGAGGATGCCACCCTTGATGGATGAAGAGCCGATGTCGATTCCGATGCAGCGCATGACACAGATCCGTTTGTCAGACAGTGAATGAAGGCTCAGACTGCTTCCGGCAGTGGCAGGCCGGACAGTTCGGCTGCTTCCCGCAACTTGGCTCGCACGTCTGCCGGAAGTGCAATACCGTGCTCATCTGCTTTTCGTGCCGTACGGAATTCCAGTTCTCCGGGCAGCAGAACTCCGTCTGATCCGGTGGCTGGGGGAGCATTGTGGATTTCGTCGATTAAGGCCTGCATGCGGGCATTGAACTGCTGTCGATCGGTCATGCTGTCGATGTGCATGACTGTGAGCGAGGCATTGTGCCATGAAGGTCGATCGACGGGATCGAACATCCAGCTGCCGACCTGCCATGTCATATGTCCTCCGGGAATGAGGGCGGACAGGACTTCGCACCAGAGGCCCAGTCCGTAGCCTTTATGGCCGGCCATGGGTGCCAGAGCGGCGGAGTGCGGGTAGAGTGATCCATCGGTTGTGGGCAGGCCATCCGGGCCGATGAGCCATGTGGCTGGGATGGACTCACCACGCTGCCATGCGGCGTAGACTTTGCCTCCGGCCACTGCAGCGGTGGCGATATCCAGCAGGATCGGGTCTGTGGCGGTGGGAATGGCGAAGGCCAGCGGGTTGCTGCCGAGTACGGCTTTGCGGGAACCGGGGGCTGCCACACTGGGAATGTCATTGCCTGTGATCATGGCAGCGCAGCCATGACGGGCAGCCTGCAGTGCATACTGCCCGGCGGCTCCGATATGTCCGGTATTGCGGATGGAGACAAAGGCCACACCGCAGGCGTGAGCCTTGCTGATGGCGGTCTGCATGGCGGCAGAGCAGCCTGTCTGGCCGAGCCCGGCATCGCCGTCAAGCACGGCCCACGCGGCACCTTCGCGTTCGATCCGCGGGATCGCGTCGGCCCGGTAACCACCGCCCTGAAGTTTACGCAGGTAACCGGCCAGCAGTTTTGTGCCGTGAGTGAAGACCCCGAGTCGGTCGGTACCGACGAGGCAGCCGGCGGCTGTGTTTGCGTCGTGTTCCCCGAGACCGACAGCCCGAAAACAACGAACGGTGAAATCCATCAGGACATCAATGGGAATTCCTGCAGACACGAGACAGCCCCTGAGCGATGCTGGAGAATGATTTTGCGGCTGGCATGGCCGAAAAAAAACCGCGGTGGTTGAACCACCGCGGAAGATGATGAATTCCGTCTGCTGTGACCAGTGAGCCCGGGGAAATAGTTTCAGTTCAGATCCAGCTTTAGTTCAGAACTGCCTGATTCGGGAATTTCCAGGGTGATTTCGGAGGTGTCGGGGCTGGCGTACTTCGCGGGAATTTCCAGTGGAGGCTTCGGCATCTTTTTGGGGTCTTCAACAGTGGAGCCGAGGCCGTCATCTTCGGGTGGCTGCCAGATGACAGACACTTTATGGTTGCCGGCAACGGCACCGTCTCCTGGGGCGTTGGTACCGAGGGTGAAGCGACCTTCGGCATCAGTGGTACCACTGGCTGTACGCTGCTCACCGGCGGGGTGCAGTGTGACTATGAAGCCACTCAGTGGTTTACCCTTGAAAGTCAAAACTCCTGAGGCAGACACTGTCTTGAAGATCTCGGCCTGCGGAGTGTAATCGCTTCCGCAACCGCAAAGCAGCACAGTGGTAAGCAGCAGCAAAGATTTCGGAATTCTCATGGACATGGCTCGGGCAGGCAACGGGGGTTTGGGTGCGAGATGATTGACGCGGGGCATCCGGTGTGGCCGGATTACCATTCCGAAACGACTTCGTTACCGTTTATGCTGCCGACAGCACGCCATACGCGAATGTCGATATTCTCGCTGACAAACCGCACCGAGCCGTCGCCCAGCACCAGTTGTGAGCCACCCGTGTGAAAGCTGCGTGTGGCAAGGTGTCCGCGGTCGAATCCCACACTGCGGATACAGTCACGCAGACGTGAGTTGGGTGTCAGGGTGTGCGAGTAAAAGGTGGCGACAACAACTCCTCGGTAGTATTGCTTGCCGCGGTACAGAATCGCGCTGGTGGCGCGGTTATCGCAGGCGGCAACGGGAATGGTATCTCCCGTGGGGCTGGCATCCCAGGTCGCGAACGGGAGGTTTGTGGCGACCCACAGGTCCTGCGGCGTACCGGCAGCGACAACGCCCGACGTGGGTGATCCACTGCTGGGGCCGAGGATGATTTCAGCAAACATGCCGCTGTTTGACATCCCATCGACAAAGTCGCGGAAGGCCGCCCCGCGATTTCGACCAAAGGGGCCTCGATCAGCCGCGTAGTTAGCGTTGTCGCCGAGGCTCTGAACATAGTTGGTGGTTCCGCAGCCGTTCGGGCACTGTGACGGGGCCAGCACGAATGCAGGGCTGCCAATCTGCGACGGACACTGCAGAATTGCCAGACGCTGCTGGCGGGCATTCAGGTTGGTTGCATGCGAATTGATGTCGTTTTTGAAGTTGAACTGATTGTATTCGTTGCTGGCTTCGAAGTATGGGAGGATTTGCGTGTGCGTTGATGCGTTGTTGACGCCGAGGAATCCGGGGGGCAGTCGAGTATGTGTGCCTTCGTAGTTGTGCAGTGCCAGTCCGATCTGCTTGAGGTTATTTTTGCACTGCGTTCGGCGGGCAGCTTCGCGAGCCTGCTGCACCGCGGGCAGCAGGAGCGCCACAAGGATGGCGATAATGGCGATCACCACCAGCAGTTCGATCAAAGTAAATGCGCGACGTTTCATCCAGACCACTCCAATGATGAAGGAATTGAATGCAGCCGAAGAGACTGGCGAGCCACTGAATTCTTCCGGAGACATGGTGCAGAATTAGCGGCAGGCTTTGATCGCTGCAGGGTCGATCTGTTCGCAAATCGCCCGTAGCATAGCCTTGCGGGGGCCTGTGACCACAGGTGGATCTGTGGTGTGTTTCACAGAATGACAGGATTTTTTGAAATTCCTGGTTCCGGTATTATCGGGGGTTTGATCTTCCCCGGGAATGTGTCCTGACAAATGTTGCGGGTGCTGTTAGGATTCGCGGACGGTGCTGATGGTGCGTATCTCTGTCTGCAGATTCGGCCCCGGCTTATGCAGTTTTTCCTGGGCAGCGATTTGTCATGACAGATTCTCGAGTCAACCTGAGGCAGCCGTGGCTGGCGGCCCTGCTGGCATTTCTCCTGCCAGGTTTAGGGCACTGGTATCAGGGGCGGCGATTCAAGGCGGCAATTTTCTCTGCCGGGATTTTGATTCTGTTCGGCTGGGGACAGGTTCTGGGTGAGGGTCAGGCGACCTACAGTCGGCTGGTGCTCAGGACCAGTGCGGATTCGCCACAGTTTTCGGCCCAGCCTCCTGTGTCGAAGACGTCGTATGGTTTTTGGGCGCAGGTGCTTGTGGGATTGCCGGCTTTTCCGGCATTGCTGCAGGAGGCGAGGTTCAATGCGAGCGACAAATCCGTGGGCTTTCTGGATTCAGAAATTCGCAGTGATTTTGTGGGGGCGCTCATAGAAACGACTCGTCAGGGTGACCTGCGGACACCCGTGACCGGCACTCTGCAGCTGTCGCCGACGCGTCCTGAAGGCAGTCGCACGGTGCAGGGAGAGCTCAGGGCCGGGACGGTGGACGGCGGGACCGTCAGTTATCGCCTGGGTGGAGAAATCCAGCTTGGCCGTGCCGTGTTTGGTTCACCGAGGCGGTCGATTGAGTGTCGTCTGGTGGATGAGGCCGGCAATTTTCTGAGTGCTCGGATTGAGGGCACAATCAGCCGCAGTTTTTTCAACTGGTACATGGCTCCGCTGGATTCGGTGGAACTGGATCGTCTGCATGGCAGTTTAAGTCGGCAGTACGATGTTGCGGCGGTGTTGACATGGATAGCGGGATTGCTGAATTTGATGGCGATCTGGGATGCGGCGCAGGGGCCGGCGTACGGGTATGGTGATGAGGATCGCGGCGAGGGCGAGGGTTCAGGACCCGGCGGTGGTGGCAGCGGCGGCGGTGACGGGGATGCTGATGCGGCGTCTGTGAAGGCCTGAATCAGTCTGGCTGACGCGTTTTAAAGGCTTATCTGCAATGGACTTAAGTTTGATTACTCAGGCTTTGCCACTGACCGCCATCGTGTGTCTGGTTTACTGCGCGACTCGTTTTGAGATGCCCGAGAAGATTTTGCGTTCTGCGCTGGTCATGTTTGGCAAGACCATTCTGTTTCTGGGCTGTGCGTGGCTGCTGCTGCTGTGGGTCTCAGGCTGATGTCGTTGTGAGTGCTGGAATTCCCCCCGGAAAACGCATTTGTCTTCGGGCATTGGTTTGACATTCTCCAGCAGCAGGCTGACAATTTGCGGTACGTTTGTCTGCATCCGTCTGACTTTCAGTCAGCCTGACAACTGCTGCTTTCGGTTTTTCGTGCCTGCTTCCTGTGGATTCCGTCAGTCAAACAACTTCGGCTGAGGCTGCGACCATCGGTTCTGTGCCTGCTGGTTTTGTTCCCGTGGTTGGGCTGGTGGGCGGTGTGGGATCCGGAAAGACGTCAGTTGCGCGGGCGGTCGGTGGTCTCAGGCTGTCTGTGATTGATGCTGACCAGATCGGTCATTGGCAGCTTCAGGACCCTGTGGTTGCTGCCCGGCTGGTTCAGGAGTTTGGGGATCAGATTCTTGAAGAAGGTGTCATCAGTCGGGCTCGACTGGGGGCGCTGGTATTTCAGGATTCTCCCGCTGGTCGTCAGCGTCTGCAGCGGCTGAATGAAATCGTGAGACCAGGGATTCAGGCTGAGATCCATCGCAGACTGAATTTGATTCCGCAGGACGCGGACGTGGTTGTGCTGGATGCAGCACTGCTGCTGGAGGCTGGCTGGGCAGATCGGTGTGATGCGTTGATCTGGATTCAGACTCCGTTGCAGCAGCGTCAGCAGCGAGTGGCAGCGACTCGAGGCTGGTCGGAACTGCAGCATGCGCAGCGTGAGGCTGCTCAGTGGCAGGTTGACCGAAAGCGAGCGTCGTGTGAGTTTGAGGTGGACAATTCGGGAAGTCTGGAGGCTGCTGCAGAGCAGCTGCTGGGGTACCTGCGGTTGATTCTTCGGCGGGGGCCACGATCGCATCGAAGCGGTGTTCCTGCCATTTCCACGATGTTGTGACGTGCTGTGTTGTGAAGTGCTGATATCTTCTGCTGAACAGCGGTTTCGCCGGAAACTGCGGCTCAGGTCCTTTCAAAATCCGGCACCTTCTGCCCTCTTCCTATCTCGGAGGCCCCTCGCGGCCATGTCTACTCGCTCTCCCCGCCCTGAAGAATCTCGTGGTCCCCTTGGTCGCCCCCAGCGGGCTCGCACCGAAGACAAATTGCCGTCAGACGACGCGGAAAAATCGGTCTCCGAGACATTTGCGCCGCCATCCGAGGATCAGATCAACATCGCAGAGCTGCAGCGGATGTCGATGAAGGATCTGATTGCGATTGCTGAACGGGATCAGTTGACGGAATATCACGGCCTGAAGAAGCAGGATCTGATTTTCCGGATCCTGAAGGAGCGGACTCGGCTGAACGGACTGATGTTCGGCGAGGGGACGCTGGAGATTTTACCGGACGGTTTTGGCTTTCTGCGCAGCCCGGATTATCACTACCTGCCCTGCCCTGACGACATTTATGTCAGTCCCAGTCAGATCCGGCGTTTTGGATTGCGAACCGGTGCCACAGTGGCTGGCCAGATTCGACCACCGAAGGAAAACGAGCGGTATTTTGCGTTGCTGCGGGTGGAAGCGATCAACGGGGAGGATCCGAACCTGCTGACGAACAAGGTGTTCTTTGACGACCTGACTCCGTTGCATCCTGAGCAGCGGCTGCGACTGGCGGACAACGCCGAACACCTCAGTACTCGAATTGTCGACCTGATAGCTCCAATCGGACTCGGGCAGCGTGGCCTGATTGTTTCGCCACCGCGTGCCGGCAAAACAGTTCTGCTTCAGCAGATGGCTCGAGCCACCCTGCAGAATCATCCGGACGCCTACGTGATTGTGCTGTTGATTGATGAGCGTCCTGAGGAAGTGACGGATATGGAGCGGCGTTTGAAGGGCCGCAACTGCGAAGTGGTCAGCAGTACCTTTGACGAGCCGTCATCGCGTCATGTGCAGGTGGCGGAGATGGTGATCGAAAAAGCCAAGCGGATGGTCGAGTACGGCCATGACGTGATCATTTTTCTGGACAGCATCACTCGTCTGGCGCGAGCCTGGAACACTGAGATACCGAATTCCGGCAAGACTTTGTCGGGCGGTGTGGATGCGAATGCGCTGCAGCACCCCAAGCGGTTTTTCGGTGCGGCGCGGTGTGTGGAGGAGGGGGGCAGTCTGACAATCATTGCGACCGCTTTGATTGATACCGGCAGTCGGATGGATGAAGTGATTTTTGAGGAATTCAAGGGCACCGGCAACACGGAGCTGCATCTGGATCGCAGACTGGTTGAGCGTCGTGTGTGGCCGGCGATTGACATCAATCGTTCCGGGACGCGGCGTGAGGAGCTGTTGCTGAACGAAGACGAACTGCGTTTGATGTGGGTCTTGCGGCGGGTGCTGAACGATATGAATCCGGTCGAGGCGATGGAACTGCTGGTGAATCGCCTGCGACGAACAAAGACCAACGAAGAATTTCTGCTGTCTATGAATCTCAGTTGACACCGGTCTGTGGATTTTCCGGTGACTGGTGCACTTGAGCGAAGAAATGGGAACAGTCATGCCATCAGAACTTTCTGCCGGGCTGGTTGCAGCGGGCTGCCGTTTTGCCATCGTGGTTTCCCGCTTCAATGACCTGGTAACGCGGCGATTGCTTGAGGGTGCGATCGACACAGTTGTGCGGCATGGTGGTTCGGCGGAGCTGATCACGGTGGCGTGGGTACCGGGTTCTTTTGAGATCCCGCTGGCCGCTGAAAGGCTGGCCGAATCGGGCCGATTTGATGCGGTGGTCTGTCTTGGAGCGGTGATTCAGGGTGCCACGTCACATCACGAGCATGTGAACAGTCAGGTGGCAGCCGGGATTATGGGAGCGATGCGAAAGACCGGTGTTCCGGTCACATTCGGCGTGATCACGTGTCAGTCGATGGAACAGGCGCTGGATCGAGCTGGTGGCAAGGTCGGCAACAAGGGTACCGAGGCGACTCTGGCAGCAATTGAGATGGTCAATTTGCTGAAACTGATTGCCGGATAATCTGCAGCCCATACGACTTCACTGCTCAGACGGTTTCCTCGGGCGGTCTGAGCACCTTGAAGGGAATTTTCAGGCCATCCCATGCGGGGCGAATGTGTTCCGGCAGGGACGAGCAGAGTTCATCGTAGTCCAATTCGTGCGACATATGGGTCAGCCAGGTTTTGCGGGGCTGCAGTTGTCGAATCAGTTTAAGGGCTGCGTCGAGGTGCAGGTGTGTGGGGTGTGGTTCGCGTCGCAGGACTGAAAGTACCAGAGTGTCCAGTCCGTGCAGCAGATCCCGGCTTTCCGAGGGTATGGTGGACACATCGGTGCAGAAGGCGACGTTGCCGATGCGGAATCCGAGGATATCGAGGGAGCCGTGTCGGAGCCTGACGGGCAGGATCGAGAGTCCCAGCAGGCTGAAGGATTGTCCCGGTGAGATTCGGTTGAAGGTGAGTCGGGGGGCTGCGTATTGGTGTGAGTGTGTCGTGGGGTCCGTGAATGCGTAGGAGAAAGACTGTCGAATCTGGGTTTCGACGGGGGCTTCGCAGTGGATGGGTATTGCGGAATGCAATCGGAAGCCGAAGATTCGCAGATCATCGATGCCCATGATGTGATCGGCGTGCGCGTGCGTCATGACGGCCGCTCGGATCAGCGTCGCTCGTTCCCTCACCAGTTGAATCCGCAGTTCCGGACCTGCATCAATGACAAATTCGCCTTCGGGAGCGCGGACGAGAACTCCGGTTCGGGTGCGGCGATTGCGGGGGTTGTCGGACAGGCAGACGCTGCAGCGGCAGCCGACCACGGGCACACCAATACTGGTGCCAGTGCCCATGATGACCATTTCCCCGTTTGCTGCGAGGCTGTGCGACGCGTTGGGGTCTGCCTGGGACAAGTTCAGAGTTCTCCTGCAATCTGTTCCTGGCTGGCGGGGGTTGGACATTTCCGCGGCCGGCCGGAGGACGCAGTTTAAGGCATTTGCCGCGGAAGGCCAGCGGGCGATTCCGGATTCGGTGGTGCTGGTGCGGAGGCAGTGCTTGTCAGAATCGGGTCGGCTGGGGTAGGATCCGGGGGAACTGTGCGGATCCGCGCAAGCAACGAGTGCAGTGCTGGAAGTGGGGGCTGGCGTGGTAGAAACCAATCATGACGATCTGCATTTTCTGAGTAGTTCACTGCAGGGGACCAGTCGTACTTTTGCGCTGGCAATTCCGTTGCTGGGCACCGAGCTGCGGCATCAGGTGGGGATTGCCTATCTGCTTTTCCGGGTGGCGGACAGCATTGAGGATGCTGCGGGAGTTGCTGCGGATCGCAGGCATTTGCTGCTGCAGCGGCTGCGCGAGTGTCTGCAGCCGGGAGCGGACGGCAATTTCAGGTCAGCGGCGATCGGGGACGGTTTTGGCGGATTGTGGCCGGAGGGGAGTGCGACTGAGCGACTGATGGTTGCGGCTCCGAGGCTGCTGCGGCTGTTTCATCAGCTGCCACCGGCGGCTGTGGCCTGCATTCGTGGTGCTCTGGATCGAACGATTGGCGGGATGCTGGATTTTCTCAGCTCCGGACCGGCTCGCGGTGCAGAAATTCGGATGGAGACTGTCGCTGAGTTGCGGTTGTACTGTTATTTCGTGGCGGGCATAGTGGGAGAGATGCTGACGGAGTTGTTTTTTCTGCAGTGTGCAGTGGGTGGCGAGCATCTGGGGCGTTTGCGGGAACTGGCGGTGGGTTTTGGTGAGTTCCTGCAGCTGGTGAATATTTTGAAGGATTCGGAGGGGGATGTCCGGCTGGGACGTTGTTTTATACCGACTGGGGTGTCCCGGGAAACGGTGATTTCTCTGGCCGAGTCCAGTGGCGTTGCGGCGGGCGAGTATATCGGGCAGCTGGAGGCCCTGGGGGTGTCTGCGGATGTGCTGGCGTTTTGTCGATTTATCAGCCGCCTTGCGGAGGGCTCCCTGGAGGCTTTGCGGCAGCGTGGAGCGGGCGCGAAGCTGAGTCGCACCGAAGTGTTCAGTATCCTGGAATCAGCAGGGGATACGTCGGGCGGAACGGCCGTGGCCGGGGTCTGAAGGCGGATGCCCCCGGTGACCAGCATTTCCACGGCTCTCAATTCTCACGATTCTGCCCGAGGTCTGTTGCGGACATTCGGCATTGTGCGTGTTTTCGGGAATCGGCATAATTCGGAAAACGGAGTGAGGTGGTCTGAGACCAGCAAGAGGACGCAGCACGGATGGCGAAGCGGGGCAACAGAGTTTGCGTGATCGGGGCCGGTCCCGGTGGTCTGGCGTCGGCGATGCTGCTGGCGAAGGCCGGTGCGGAGGTCACCGTAATTGATCGGCTGCCGCGACCTGGCGGGCGTTGTTCGGCGCTGGAGGCTGAGGGTTTTCGCTTTGATCACGGCCCCACTTTCTTTTTGTATCCGCGGGTACTGGACGAAATTTTTCAGGCGGTGGGGCGTGATCTGCGTGCCGAGTGCCCGATGACACGCCTGGATCCCCAGTACCGTCTGGAGTTTGGTGCGGGTGGTCGCATTGATGCGACGCCGGACATCCAGCGGATGAAGCAGCAGATTGCCGGCATCAATGTCCAGGATGCCGAGGCCTTTGAGGGTTTTTTGAATGAGAATCGGCGGAAGCTGGAGCTGTTTCGTCCGATTCTGGAGTCGCCTTTCAATTCGCTGCTGGATTTGGTGCGGCCGTCGGTGCTGAAGGCCGTACCGATGGTGCGCCCGTGGCGATCTGTGGCGGGTGATCTGCTGGCGCATTTTTCAGATCCTCGACTGATAACGGCCTTTTCGTTTCAGTCGAAATACCTGGGGATGTCGCCATTTCAGTGTCCCAGCCTGTTCACGATTCTGGCCTTTCTGGAGTATGAGTATGGGGTCTGGCATCCCACGGGTGGGTGTGCGGCGGTTAGTGAACGGATGGCTCAGGTGGCAGCGCAACTGGGCGCTGAAGTGCGTTTGAATGAGGAGGTCACGAGGCTGCATTTCGAGGGGCGTCGAGCGGTTGGTCTGGAGACGGCGGGTGGCCAGCGGCACAATTTTGATGCCCTGGTGATCAATGCGGATTTTTCCGCGGCCATGCAGCGACTGGTTCCTGACTCACTTCGTCGGCGCTGGTCGAATCAGCGTCTGGCTCGCAGTCGGTATTCCTGTTCCACGTGGATGATGTATCTGGGGATGGAGGGCAGTTTCCCGGATTTGCCTCATCATACGATTTACATCTCGAAGGATTATGAACGGAATCTGCGGGAGATTGATGCTGAGGGTGTATTGCCGAGTGATCCTTCGTTTTATGTGCAGAACGCCTGTGTGACTGACAGCACGCTGGCCCCTGAAGGTCGCAGCACTCTGTACGTGCTGGTACCTGTGCCGCATGAATCATCCCGAGTGAACTGGCAGCGGGATTCTCAGGGGTTTCGTGCCCGCGTGCTGCAGCAGTTACAGCGCGTGGGGCTGCAGGATCTGGAGCGGCGGATTGTTTATGAAAAGGTGCTGACTCCGGACGACTGGCAGCATGGATTCCGCATTTATCGGGGTGCCACGTTCAATCTGGCTCATAATCTGGGTCAGATGCTGCATCGCCGTCCGCACAATCGATTTGAGGATCTGGAACATGTGTATTTGGCCGGAGGTGGGACTCATCCGGGCAGTGGATTGCCGGTGATTTACGAGTCTGCCCGGATTTCCTGTCGGATGCTGTGTGCTGAGCTGGGTCTGCCTTTTCCTGAGCCGGACGTACCGATTTCGGGAGTGGATCTGCTGCCCTTGTCTTCGAAGCGGGTGGCCTGACGATGTCCGGGCTTACGTCAGCGGGCTCGATGGCGAAGTGTCTGGCAGAATGTCGTCAGGCGCAGCGAAGCTGGAGTGAAGTTCCACTGCGTCAGCGACTGCGGGTGCTGAGGCAGCTGCGTTTGCGGGCTGCAGAGCGTGCAGGTGAGCTGGCTCTGTCTGTGGGGCGTGAGTCATCTGCGGAAACGTTGTCAGCGGAGGTTTTGCCGCTGCTGGATGCGGTTCGGTATTTGGAGCGTTGTGCCGTACGATTGCTGCGGGAGCGGCGTGTGCGACCGGCTGGCCGACCTCTGTGGCTGTGGGGTAACCGGGTGATTCGGCGACCTGAGCCATTGGGTGTGGTGCTGGTGATTGGCCCTGGCAATTATCCGCTGTATCTGCCGGGTGTGCAGCTGGTACAGGCGCTGGCTGCGGGGAATGGTGTGTTGCTGAAGCCGGCTCCGGGATGTGCCGGTCCCCTGCGGATGTTGCTGCAGCTGGCGATTGAGTCGGGACTTCCGGAGGGTCTTGTGCACCTGCTGGAGGACTCGACGGAGGCTGGTTCTGAGGCGCTGCGGTGTGGTGTTGACAAGGTGGTGCTGACTGGAGCTGCGAGCACCGGTCGTCTGGTGGCCGGTCAGCTGGCTGCGGGGCCGACCCCTGCGGTGATGGAATTGTCCGGATGTGATGCAGTGTTTGTACTGGAGGACGCGGATTTTGGGCTGGTGGCTGACTGTCTGTGGTTTGGGCTGCGTTTGAATGGCAGTCGTACGTGTTTGGCGCCTCGTCGAGTGTTTGTGCGGGAGGAGCAGGCGGAGCAGGTTCTGGAGCGACTGCGGGTGCGGATCGCGGCGGCCGCAGGTCTGCGGAATTGTGCGGAGCCCTGCGGGGACCGGGAAGCGGCCGCCGTTCGCCGTGCTCTGGCGGTTGTGGGTGAGGCGTTGCAGCAGGGAGCGGTGCTGAGATCGGGTTCACTGCCCGATGTCAGTAAAAATACGCCGGCGGTGATTCCGATGATTCTGGATTTTGTACGACCGGAAATGCTGGTGGCTCGCGAAGATTTGTTTTTCCCGGTGTTGTCTGTGCTGCGAGTGCGGGACGAGGAGGAGGCTTTGGAGCAGTCGCGGGCGTGTGCGTATTCGCTGGCGGCGACAGTATTCGGGCGAACGGCCAATGCGTTGAGAATTGCTCGAAAGGTGGATGCCGGGACGGTGGTGCTGAATGATATGATTGCGGTGACAGCCGATCCGCGTGTTTCCTTTGAGGGACGCCATGCCAGTGGTTTCGGGGCAACTCGCGGTGAAGCTGGTTTGCTGGAATTTGTGCAGGTGAAGCAGATGATCCGGCCGCGGCCATTTTTTCGGCCGCATCTGGAGGACGCGGGGCCGTTTGATGCGGTGCTGCTGGAGCGATTGATTGGTGTGGAGCATGCGGGTTGGATTGGTCGGCGTCTGCTGCGTCTGCCCGGGCTGATGCGGGCAGCGTGGCAGCAGTGGTACTGGCGGTGCAGGCAGGAAACTGGGAAGGAGCAATTCGATGACTGAGCGAACGGATGCTGTGGTGATTGGCAGTGGTCTGGCAGGGCTGGCGGCAGCCTGCACCCTGGCGGCTCGCGGATATGCGGTGACGGTAGTGGAGAAAAATCCGTGGCTGGGCGGTAAAGCTGCTCTGCTGGCGGATCGTGGCTATCGGTTTGATATGGGGCCCACCATTCTGACTTTGCCTTCAGTTCTGCGTCGAGTTTTTGAGGAGGCCGGTCGGCGTCTGGAAGACTATCTGACGATGATCCGTCTGGATCCGCAGTGGCGTTGCTTCTTTGAGGATGGATCTCAGTTTGATTTGGTGGAATCGCTGCCGGAAATGCAGCAGCATTTGCGGGAGTTTACGGGTGGGGAGGAAGCCGGGCGTGGTTATGAAAAGTTCATGTCCATTTCTCGACAGCTGGATGACGTTTCGCAGCGATTCTTCTTTTGGAAGAGTGTGGGTGGGATTGCTGACACCATGAATCTGCGGCAGTCGATGTCGCTGGGTGTGCTGAAGGACCTGCTGAGCCTGCGTTTTGGTCGCACGGTTGCCGGGCTGGTGCGTTCGCACATTCCGGATTCCCGAATCGCTCAGATGATGGATCATTTCACGCAGTATGTGGGATCCTCGCCCGAACAGTCTCCGGCGGTGCTGTGCGGAATTGCGCACATGCAGACCAATGAGGGTATTTGGTATCCGCTTGGCGGGACGCGGGCGGTGCCTGAGGCATTGACACGACTGGCTCAGGAGCTGGGTGTTCGCTGTGTGACGGGTCATCAGGTGCGTTCTGTGGATACGGAGCGTGGTCGTGCCGTCGGTGTGACACTGGACAGCGGTGAAGTCCTGCGTTCGCAGGTGGTAGTTTCCAATTCAGACTGTGTCCGCACATGTGAGGAGTTGCTGCCGCGTGATACGGCGCAGAAGATGCTGTCCAAACGCAAATTTGAGGCGGCCTGTTCGGGTGTCGTACTGTATCTGGGGTTGAGGCAGCGATACGAGCACCTGCTGCATCACAATTTTGTATTCAGTCAGGATCCGCATGAAGAGTTTCGGCAGATCTATTCGGCTGGTGAACCCGCTGCAGATCCGACCTGTTATGTTTGTGCCCCGTCATTGTCTGGTGATCGTGTTGCTCCGGGCGATGGCGAGGCATTGTATGTGCTTGTCCATACTCCCTACCTGCGACCGCATCATGACTGGACGAAGATGCTGCCGGGTTATCGTCAGGTGATTATTGACAAGCTGAAGCGGACAGCGGGCATGGGGGACATTGAGGACCGTATTGAGGTTGAGCATTCGCTGACTCCGGCCGGCATCAATCAGCGGTATCATGTGCTGAACGGTGCAATTTACGGCCTCGCCAGTCATGGACGATTCATGGGGGCCTTCAAGCCGGGGAATCGTGTTCGCGAGCTGCCGGGGCTATATCTGGCGGGTGGATCAGCGCATCCGGGTCCGGGGATGCCGATGGTGATGATGTCGGGCTGGATTGCTGCAGATTCAGTGGATGCGGATCTGAACGGTGGTCGCACGGGAACTCGCCGGGATGCTTCACGGAGGGCCGCGTGAGCAATCCGGTTTCCGGACTGCTGTCGCGGGTTCTGAACCGGGGTTTCCGACGTTATGTGAGGAGATTTGTCCGGTCGAACTTCAATGCTGTTCGGGTAGTGGGTCACGAGTCACTGCAGCAGATCGGTGAGCGATCGCTGGTGGTGTATGTGAATCATCCGGGCTGGTGGGATCCGATGGCTGCAGTGCTGTTGACGGATATGCTGCTGTCGCCTCGTCAATTTGCGGCTCCGATGGATGCGGCGGCATTGTCCCGTTATCCGATTCTGGAGCGGCTGGGATTTTTTGGAGTTCCGCGTGAGCCGATCTCGGGGGCTCGCGAGTTTCTCCGGAATGCTCGTGCTGTGCTGCAGGATTCTCAGACAGCCCTGTGGATTACTCCGACGGGGCATTTTCATGATGTGCGTCAGCCCCTGCCTTTTCAGCCGGGACTGGCGCATCTGGTGGATCGGAAATTTGGCGGATTGGTGCTGCCGATGGCACTGGAGTATCCGTTCTGGAATGAGCGTCGTCCGGAGTTGCTGGTGGCGTTTGGGGCGGTGGTGGACTGTGCGCTGCTGGCAGATGATCGGGAGGAGCGCAATGGTCAGCTTGAGGCAGGCCTGCAGGCAGTGCAGGAGCGGCTGCGGTTGCTTGCGATTGGGCGCGACCCGGCGGCTTTTGAAACGCTGCTGGATGGTCGAGCGGGAGTTGGCGGCTGGTATGATCTCTGGCGGCGACTGACGTTCTGGCGACGCGGGCAGAAGTTTGCCGGGCGACATGAGGAGCGGGAACATGACTAGTGTGCTCGCGATTGTTGCTCCTGGCTGCTGCGTTGCAGCCTGTTTTACGGCGATGCAGTTTGTAGTGAGCATGCTGATGTTTCGGCGAGCCCCGAGGGTGCCACAGCAGCTGTCAGCATCGGCGGTTGAGGATAACTCCGGAGTGCCTGCCGTATCAGTGCTGATACCGGCTCGCAACGAGGCGGAGCGGATTTCAAAGTTGCTGCAGTCAGTGCTGTCGAGTCGCGGAGTGCAGCTTGAGGTGTGCGTGCTGGATGACGAGAGTACGGACGGAACTGCGGAGATTGTGGAGAGCTTTGTTGCAGCAGACTCGCGAGTGCGTCTGTTGCGCGGGGGGCGGATGCCGGATGGCTGGAATGGCAAGCAGCATGCCTGCTGGCAACTGTCTCAGGCGGCCCGTTATGGCGAGCTGGTGTTTCTGGATGCCGATGTGGAATTGGCGAGTGACGCCCTGCTGCGAACTGTCGTGCTGCGGCGGAATCTGGGGGTGTCGCTGCTGAGCGGTTTTCCGCGGCAGCTGACGGTTTCTCCGGGTGAATCCCTGCTGATTCCTCTGATTCATGTGATTTTACTGTGTTTTTTGCCGTTTCCGCTGATGCGATGGAGCCGGCTGCCGGGAGCTTCGGCGGGGTGCGGGCAGTTCTTTGCGGCGGAGCGAGCGGGGTATCAGCAGACGGGTGGCCACAGTGGAATCCGGGATTCGCGACATGATGGTGTGATGCTTCCCAGGTTGTATCGGCGTGCTGGTCTGAAGACGGACATTTTCGATGCAGCAGATCTGGCAACGTGCCGGATGTATCAATCGCTGAGTGAGACCTGGCAGGGTTTGCTGAAAAACGCAACGGAGGGATTTGCTCGCTGGCCGGCGTTGCCGATGATCACGGTGGTGATGGCTGCTGTGTTTGTATTTCCACCAATCCTGATGATCGCCGGAGCGGTGGGGCTGTTGCCGGAGGCCCTGACGGGGCCGGTGGCAATCGCGTTGTTTTCCGGTTACCTTCCACGGGTGATCTGCTGCCTGCGCTATGATCGGGCGTGGTTGGGTGCCCTGCTGCATCCGGTGGCGGTTGTGCTGTTTCTGGCGATTCAGTGGACCGCCTGGGTGGATCAGAAACGCGGTCGAACGGTGCAGTGGCGGCAGCGAAGTTACGAAACTCTGTCTTCATGACTCAGGAACATCAGCCCATTCTGACATTGCAGGCGGTGCGGAAATCGTACCGAGGGAGGGCTGCGCTGCAGGGAATCTCGCTGCAGTTGTTTCCGGGGGAATTGCTGGGTTTTTTCGGCCCGAACGGTGCCGGAAAAACCACGATGATCCGCTGCATCTGCGGGCTGCTGAAGCCGGATGAGGGGAGCATAACACTGAGGATTCCCGACAGTTTTCGGGGTTCCCGAGCCTCCCGTCCGGGGCTGGTGCCACAGAATCTGGCCGTCTATCCGGATCTGACAGTGCAGCAAAATCTGGAGGTGTTCGGGCGACTGGAGGGTGTGCGGGGGGCTGCTCTGCAGCAGCGAATTGATGAAGTGCTGGAATGGTCGGCCCTGCAGGACCGTCGTCGCAGCCTGGCGAGAACCCTGTCCGGTGGAATGCAGCGCCGGCTGAATATTGCCTGCAGTGTGCTGCACCGTCCGGCGGTGCTGCTGCTGGACGAACCGACAGTGGGGGTGGATCCGCAGAGTCGTGAGCGGATTTATGCAATGATGCAGGAGCTGACTGCTGCCGGAACGGCGGTGCTGCTCACGACGCATCAGCTTGAAGAAGTGGAAACTCGCTGCGACAGAATTGTGGTGATGGATCATGGCCAGATTGTGGCTGATGGCCGTCTGCCGCAGCTGGTGGCTTCGAGTCTGGGATTACCGCACCGTGTGGAGCTTTCATTTCAGCACCCGTGTGTTGTGGAGTTGCGGAATTTTGAGTTTGATGAGCAGCGACTGACGGCTGTCTGCCGACTGGCCAGCATGCAGCAGCTGCCGGCAGTGCTGGAGGTGCTGCAGGGGCTGCCTGAGCCGCCGCAGGCCATCAACGTGCGCAGTTTCGGTCTGCAGGATGTCTTTCTGGCATTGACGGGAAGGAGTCTGCGGGAATGATCCTGACCTTCCTGCGCATTGCATACCTGCGGCTGCGGAATAACCCGTTGGAATTGCTGCTGGTCTTTGTGATGCCAGTGCTGTTTTTCAGCATCTTTGCGATGATTTTCAGTCAGGGGATCGCGGCGGGCACTGAAAAGCCGGTGCGACTGGGGTTGTTGCTGCCGGGTGATAATGTGGCTGCGGCGGACCTGCAGGCGGAACTGCAGCAGAACACATCTTTGATTTGCACGGATCTGGGGGGACTGCCGACGGAGTCCGGCCGGCAGGAACGAGTGATTCTGGAGGCTCAGAATTCCAGTCGATACGACCTGCTGCTGCTGCTGTCAGCGGATTTTTCGCCTGCTGAGGAAGATCGGTTCCGGGTGCGGCTTGTGACGGACGGTCAGAATGCCATGGCGGTGGCGATGGTGCGGGCGATTCTGGAAGAATACTACGCTGTGCAGCGGGTTGAGGGTGTGGTGGAGCAGTTGCAGGAGTCAGTCAGGTCAGCAGCAAAGGAACGTTTGCTGCCAGCTGTGGAAGAATCTGCCGGGCAGGGAGCTTTCTTCAGAGAGCCGATTTCTCCTCGTACTGTGTTTGCAGGTTCCGGAGCTCCACCGTCAGTTGAACCCGGTCTGGCTCCTGTGTCTGCGGACCAGCCGGCTTCGGTGCTGGATCCGCCGACCGATCCGGCCCCCGGGACTTTCTCGGAGGCCGCTGATCCGGATCCAGAGACGCTGCTGACGGCCGGGCCTGAGCCACAGATTTCTGTCGATAATCCGCAGGCTGCGGACCAGCAGAATCCTCGTATCGCGATGTACGCAGCGGGGATTGCCGTGTTGTTTTTGCTGTTCGCCTGCACGGGGCATGCGGCGACGATGCTGGAGGAAGCGGAATCCGGAACGCTTGATCGCATTCTTGTCAGTGAGGCCGGGCTGCTGCAGATCGTGGCGGGTAAGTGGCTGGGTATCTTTCTGATGGGCTGTCTGCAGTTGTCCGTGATGTTCGTCTTCGCTGAGGCGGTATTTCGCATCCATTTGTGGCAGCACCTCGATGGATTTCTGGTGATGGCTGGCAGCACTTCGGCGGCCACGGCCAGCTTTGCCATGCTGATGGCGACCATTTGTCGGACGCGATCGCAGCTGCAGGGAACGGCGACAGTGATCATTCTCAGCATGTCGGCGATGGGCGGGAGCATGATTCCCCGATTCGTGATGAGTGATCGGATGAAGGAGCTCGGCAGGTGGACATTCAACGCGTGGGCGCTGGATGGCTTCCAGAAGGTATTCTGGTTTCAGTCGCCGATTGAGAGTCTGCGGCCGGAGGTGACTGTGCTGCTGGGAAGTTCGTTGGTGATGTCACTGGCCACGCTGCTGTTGAGCGGTCGCTGGAGACGAGGCCTGTAACGGAGAGTATCATGGTTCAGGGAGGAATCGTTCGCAGCGTGTCGCAGCCGTCAGGCCCCGTTCGGCTGGTGCCGTTGGCGGGAATTCTGGCTCCGCTGTTGCTGTGGAGTGTACTGTCGACTGCGGAAACGGCATCTTCGGCAGTTACAGCAGTGCCATTGGTTGAAGGAGTGGCAGGGAGGGCAGAGGTTGTCACGGTGTCTGCTGTGCGAAATGAGCCGACAAAGTCGGATTCTGCGGTAGTGTTTGAAATCAGTGGTTTGCGAGCCGACGCGGGGCACCTCTGCGTGGCAGTTTTCGGGGGTGCAGCAGGTTTTCCAAATACGGATCGGGCGGAGCAGACGCAGCGTCTGGAAGTTCGGGGAGATCGCATGACGGTTGAGTTGCGACTGCGGGCGGGTGAGCCGCAGGCTGTGGCTGTGTTTCAGGACATTGATGGAAATGGCAGGCTTTCGAAGAATCTGCTGGGGATCCCGGTAGAACCCTACGGTTTCAGTCGCAATGCTCGGGGTGCTCTGGGGCCACCGAAATTCGACAGTGCGTCAATCGTTGTTCCGGCGGAACCTGATGAGCTGTCGATCCGTCTGAAGTGATGGGGGCGAAAATGATTCGCAGGCATACAGTGGCATTGACTGGTCTGGTCTGGATCAGTCTGTTGGCATCATCGCAGGTTCGCAGCGATGACGCTGAGATTGATTTCAATCGTGAAATACGTCCGATTCTGGCAGAGAACTGTTTTTACTGTCACGGGCAGGACGGAAACAAGCGGCAGGGAGATCTGCGGCTGGACCAGCGTGATGCTGCAGTGGACAGTCAGGCGATTGTGCCTTTTGACACATCCGCAAGTGTCCTGCTGCAGCGCGTTTACAGCAGCGATGCAGACCTTCAGATGCCTCCGCCGAATTCTGGCAGGGTACTTACGGACCAGCAGAAGCAGAAGCTGCAGCAGTGGATTGGACAGGGTGCCAAATACAGTACTCACTGGGCTTTCGAGACTCCGCAGCGTCCAATGGAACCCCGCGTCCGTAACGCTGCGTGGGTGCGGAATCCAATCGACAGTTTTGTGCTGAGTCGGCTGGAGGCTGAGGGTCTGCAGCCGGCCTCCGAGGCTGATCGTGCTGTTCTGATTCGACGTCTGTTTATCGATCTGACGGGCCTGCCTCCCACTCCTCAGGAAGTGGATGCCTTTGTGGCCAGTACGGATCCGCTGGCCTATGAGCGACTTGTGGATCGACTGCTGACCAGTCCGCATTATGGAGAGCGGATGGCTCTGCCGTGGCTGGATGCGGCTCGTTATGCGGACAGCAATGGATTTCAGCAGGACGGAGACACGTGGCAGTGGATCTGGCGCGACTGGCTGGTGAGTGCGCTGAATCAGGATCTGCCGTTTGATCAATTGACGATCTGGCAGCTGGCTGGTGATCTGCTGCCTGATGCGACGAATGAGCAGAAGATTGCGAGCGGATTCAATCGGAATCATCTGCTGAATGGCGAGGGTGGTGCGATTCCGGAGGAGCAGCGCTGGGTGATTCTGTTCGATCGTATGGAAACCACCGCCACGACCTGGCTGGGGTTAACGATGAATTGTGCCCAGTGTCACGATCACAAGTATGATCCACTGACCATGCGGGACTATTACAGTCTGCTGGACGGATTCAATCGGGTGCCTGAGTCGGGAACTCCGCAGTACTTTTCGTCCCGCATTCGTGTGGCTGCTCCGTTTCTGGAACTGCCGAACGAATCGTGGCTGCAGCGCCAGGCAGAGTTGCAGGCGGTGGTAAATGCTGCAGAGGAGCAGGTACGCGCAGCGACGGCGCCGGATTTTGACATGTGGCAGCAGCAAGTCCGGACTGCAGGTACGCTGCCTGGTGGCGAGGTGCTTCCGGAGCCTTTGAAACTGCTGTTGTCAAAGTCGGCCGGTGAGCGGAGTACGGAGGAAGATTCTGCGGTGCAGTCCGAGCTGCGGAAGCTGTTTGATCAGAAGGTTCTGCCGACTCTGAAGGAGCGTGTGCCGGCAATTGGGCAGCGTGAGGATGCGATGCGGCGACTGGCTGAATTTCGAGCCGACCAGCTGCCTCGGGTGATGATTATGAGTGATGCTCAACCCCGCGAAACTCGTATCCTGAATCGTGGTGAGTATCTGACGCCGGGAGAAAAGGTGGAGTTTTCTACACCGGCATTTCTGCCTCCGTTGCCTGCTGACGCTCCTCGCAATCGTCTGGGATTTGCTCGCTGGCTGGTTTCGGGGCAGCACCCGCTGACGGCCCGTGTGCAGGTCAACCGCATGTGGCAGTATTTTTTCGGGACGGGGCTGGTGCGGACATCTGAAGATCTCGGAGTCCAGAGTGAGTATCCTGAACATTTGCCACTGCTGGACTGGCTGGCGACTGAGTTTCCGCTGCGCGGCTGGAGCATGAAGGAGATGCACAAGCTGATTGTCACCAGTGCGACCTATCGGCAGTCTTCACGTGTCACACCGGAGCTGTACCAGCGGGATCCGGAAAACCGCCTGCTGGCCCGTGCCAGCCGTTTTCGGATGCCTGCGATGATTCTTCGTGACTGGGCGCTGGCTGCGGCAGGTCTTTTGGAGGTGCGGATCGGTGGTCCGCCAGTTTATCCGTATCAGCCTGATGGTATCTGGGAGTCGCTGGCGATTACGAAGGAGCGGGATTTCACATATCCGTCGTCGTCCGGGGCAGACCTGTATCGTCGCAGTCTGTATACGTTCTGGCGCCGCACGGTCGGTCCGGCGAATATCTTTGATACGTCAAATCGACAGGCTTGTCGAGTGCGGCAGACGCCCACGAGCACTCCGCTGCACGCACTGACGACTTTGAATGATCCGACGTGGGTCGAGGCTGCTCGGGTGCTGGCTGAACGCTGTCTGCTGGAAACGGCTGATACCGACAGTCGGCTGACAGCAGCTTTTCGCCGTGTTGCGGGACGGGTTCCGAGTGCGGCGGATCTGACAGTTCTGCGACGTCTGCTGCAGCGGCAGCAGAGTCTTTATGAGGCAGATCCGGAGGCTGCAAAAGTCCTGCTGACCACGGGGGCAGCCCCCCGCAGCAGCACCATCGGCGAAGTTGAACACGCAGCATGGACTGCTGTCTGCCTGGCGCTGCTGAATCTGGATGAGGTTCTGGTGAGGCAGTAGAGTTGTGGTTCAGGCGGGTGTTGGAATCTGGAAGTAGGTTCCGGAAATGGCCGCACCGATCCCGTTGAGTGTCGTCTGGAACTGGTCGATGAACGGGTGCAGACCGGTTGTCATGATGTCTTCAGCCTTCAGAGATGCCAGTCGTTGTGAAGTTTCTGAGACCAGTGCTTCAGCCTCATTCTGAGGCTCGGTTGTGGTATTTCCGCTGATGGCTCGCAGCGTGGCTTCGGCGGCGTTAATGCAGAACCTCAGTGAACGTGGAAAGGTCGGGCTGAGGACCAGGAAGTCCACGACCCGTGCCGGCTGAATGGGCCCCCAGGTTCGTCGATACATCTGCAGGGCTCCCGTGGATTCCAGCAGCGCCGCCCACTGGACGACATCCAGTTGTTCGCTGCCCGTATGGATCATGGGCAGCAGCAGGAAGTAGCGAACGTCCAAAATTCGTGATGTCTTGTCGGCTCGTTCCAACTGGTAGCCGAGCGATGAGAAGTGCCATGCGTCTTCGTGAGACCACGTGGCCTCACGGACGCCCAGAACCTGGTGGGCGGAGCGTTTGATTCGTTCAAGGAATTGATGGGGCTGCTTGAGAATACGAGGTTGTTGAGCCGCATCCGTTCGGACTCGGAGATAGAAGCGATTTACGGCCTCCCACAGCGGAGCGGTCAACGTTTCTCGAACGGATCGCGCATTTTCGCGGGCGGCTGTCAGGCAGCTGACCACGGAATTCAGATTGCGGCGATCAAACAGCAGATAATTGATGATGTTTTCGCGTGTGGGGGCAGCGTAACGCTGCAAAAATGCCTCGGCATCACCGCCGGCATGCAACAGCGATGACCACAGCGCCTGTTCGCTGCCACGGTAGCCGAGGGCGATGCTGGAGGTGACATCGATGAATCGTGCCTGATTCTCAGCACGCTCCAAATAGCGGCTCATCCAGAACAGGGAATCTGCAACTCGGCACAGCATGGGAATCGGCCATCAGGTCAGGGAAATGAATCTCAGTATGCGGGTCAGTTTTGCTGCAGCACCCACGTGTCCTTGCTGCCGCCGCCCTGAGAGGAATTGACGATCATGGAACCTTCCCTGAGCGCGACTCGCGTCAGACCCCCGGGAAGTACAAAAGTCTGCTCACCAAACAGAATAAAAGGTCGCAGGTCCACATGCCGGGGAGCCAGTCGTCCATTGATGACTGTGGGCACTGTGGACAGCGTCAGCATCGGCTGGGCGATGTAGTTGCGCGGATCGCGACGAATCGATTCAGCACACCGATCACGCTCATCCTGAGAAGCCACCGGTCCCATAAGAATGCCGTATCCACCCGATTCATTGGTGGGCTTCACCACCAGACTGGCGAGGTTTTCGAGTACATGCGCACATTGTTTGGGATCTGAGCAGAGGTAGGTTGGAACGTTGCTCAGAATCGGCTCTTCAGAGAGGTAGTAACGAATAATGTCGGGAACGTACTGATAAACAGCCTTGTCGTCGGCGACGCCGGTTCCTGGAGCATTTGCAAGGGTCACCCTCCCCGCCCTGAAGGCACGCATCAGGCCCGGCACGCCCAGCATGCTGTCCGGACGAAAGACTTCCGGGTCAAGGAAATCGTCGTCAATGCGTCGGTAGATCACATCAACTCGCTGCGGTCCGCGAGTTGTCTTCATCCAGACCGTGTCGTCGCGATCAACGAACAGATCCGGACCTGTCACCAGCTCAATTCCCATCTGCTGGGCGAGAAAGGAGTGTTCGAAGTAGGCAGAATTGTAGATTCCCGGGGTCAGCACGACAGCGGTTGGGTGTTCAGCATCAGCGGGGGCAGTACTGAGCAATTTTTCGAGCAGGCGTTCCGGGTAGTCATCGATTGGTGCGATGACCGACCCCTCAAATACCTCGGGAAGAACTCGCTTCATGATCTCGCGGTTTTCCAGGACATAACTGACACCTGAAGGACACCGCAGGTTGTCTTCCAGGACATACAGTGTGCCATCATGATGTCGGACGAGGTCTGTGCCGGTGACGTGCGTCCAGACACCACCGGGCGGTCTGAAGCCCTGACATTCGGGGCGATACGTTTTGGCGGTGCGGATCAACGCTTCGGGAACGACTCCGTCGCGCAGAATTCGTCCGTCGTTGTAAACATCATCAAGGAACAGATTCAGCGCCTTGATTCGCTGCTTCAGTCCGGACTCAATCTGCTGCCATTCGTGAGCAGGGATCGGTCGGGGCACAACGTCAAAGGGCCAGATCTTCTCTGTCCCGGCATCATGGCCATACACGGCGAAAGTGATGCCTTTCTCGAGCAGTTCTTCCTCAGCCAGTTTCTGTCTTTCGGCCAGCACATCGGCGGACAGTGCAGCCAGACATTCAGACAGTGCCGAGTGTCTCGGTACGCCGGACTGAGTCAAAAGTTCATCGTAGTTGGGCGCAGTCTGAGTCACGCTGACGGCCTCGTTGCCTGAGTTGTGAATTGGCTTGTGCCCAGTGATTGCTGATATTTCAGACAAGGTGCCTGAATTGCGTGCAGGGTTGGTTCATGCAATCGCCAGCATTCTGAGCAGCCAACAGATTCCATGGGTTTCGATAGCAATAATTGTGCCGGCTGTTTGCTGATTTCACAGGCGGCAGTTCGACTGGAGCAAGAATTCTCAGCGTTCGGCAGGATCGATTCTCATGTAACACAGTCGACGACGATCGCCGGTCTGATAGAGTCGTTCGAGCATGTGAGCGACTGACGGCTGATAGTCGATTCGCCGATCTTTTCGGCCTTCGACGATGCGGATGGGCCTGGCCGGGTCAAGATCCGGCAGCTCCGGACTGATAAATAGTGTGACGTCTGCGGGAGCAGATTCAATGCGAATAACATTTGCTGAAGACACTCGCGTGTCCAGCGTTGCGGGGCGGAGTTCATCTCTGTCAGCCTGCGACGGAGCGTCGAGCTGGGTGAATTGTGCCGGCAGGCCACTCAGCTCAACCCAACCCCAGTCCGTGTCAGTGGATCGCAGCAGCCTGGCATGCAGGCGTTTGGGCCAGGACTGGCGTCGGTAAAGCTGAAACCAGCGGAATACATCATCTGCCTCTTCGGCCCACGCTTCGGCTCCGCGCTCGGGATATTTAATGAATGTGGTATCGAACCACACCTGGATGTCTTCACCGCGTCGGAACAGTTTGGCTGCCAATTGCCCCATTTTTTCAAACCACAGTGGGTGTGAGTCGCCGATGACGATGTACCAGGGTTTTTCAATGGCGTTTGATGCTGTCCACTGCAGGTGTCGACGTCCGGTGGAGCTGAGAGCGGCGACTGCAGTAAATTCCTGAGCATGTGAGGCCATGAGGTCCATCGCCGCTTCGCCGCCCACTCCGTGCCCGGCCAGATAGATTCGTTCGTCATCGATTCGCAGACCGAATCGGATTGTGCGGAGGAGATTGAGTACCTGGCGGTGCTCAGCCGCTGAAGCCGTCCAGCCGGATTCCCCGTCTTCCTTGTTGACGAGCGGCATGACGACAATGAAGCCATGTTTTTCGGCCTGCGGCTGCCACCAGCGGAGCCACGCTGCCGGATCTCCCGGAGTTTGTGGAAAGGCGATAATCAGGGGCCAGTTGCGTGTCTGATGGTATTCGGGGGGGACGAATCCAAGAGCGCCAGCGGTGTTGTCAGTCGGTTCGATCCGAAAACCAGCCGCTGAGCCGGGCGGGGCAGCATCCGTGCGAATTGGTCGGATAGCGGGCAGTTGACGGATCAGTGCGGCTGTTCGTTCAGCACTCACGCCCTCCATGCGAGCGATCTGCCCGGCCAGCTGGGTACGGAACTCGGTTTCCTCAGGGTCACTGGCAAGATAAGCCAGGATCTGCTGTCGTGCATCGGTCAATGACAGCACATCATTCAGATTGCTGGTCGTGTTTTCCGCACCCAGCAGCCAGCCGGACAGTGCTGTTGCCAGTTGTTCATCCGTCTTCGGTCTCTCAGCATCGGCAGCGTCGAGGATCAATTCGAAGGCAGCGAATCGTCCGAGCGAATCGTGATCAAGCTGCTCGAGACTGAGTGTTACAGCATGCTGAGCTGCTGCTCGAATGATCGGGTCCTGCAGTTCTGCAGCCAGCTCTGACAGGACATGTCGAATGCGGTCCATGCGCTGGCTGCTGCGAATGTAGTCTGCTGCCATCCGCTCCACTCGGACGAGCGTTTCCGGGGTAAGATTTTCGGTTGGATACAGACGCGCTCCGTTGGCTGCGAGTGTATGCTGTCCGGCGTCGCGCCGCTGCTCAAGCGTCTCTGTGATCTGGCGTGCGAGTTCTTCACGTACGACCTGCTGCTGCTGTTGCTGGACAGTCAGCTGATCCGGGAAGTCGCGTCCGACCGACTGCAGTATGGCGGTGGCCTCCGGATAGCGCTGCGCCTTCAGCAACATCCGAACAATCTCCAGTCGCCGGATCGGGTTCTGTTGAAAACCCTCAGCCAGTGTCAGTGTTTCCACCAGCGTTGGGGCGGGCAGTGAATCCAGTGAGATCTGGTACTGCCAGTCATGTGTCAGGCTGCTGACGACTGCAAAAAGATCGTTGATGGCCGTAACGGCAACGCTGAGTTCCTGCGTTTCTCCCGAAGCTCGTACGATGCTGGTTCGGGCTGTGCCATTGCTTTCGAAGGCTGGCAGAGCCGGCAGAATCAGCGGCCGCGGTTGTCGCGAACTTTTTTGTCTGGGGATCGGGAGAGATATGATTGGCCATGCGGTGACATCCGGGACAGTTTCTTCGGCTCGACGGCGGGGGACGTAAATCTCCCGGTACCCCTGATCGATCATTCGCAATGGCAACTTTTGATCCGGCTTGTCAACAACTCGACGACTGGCTGGCAGCGGTGCCAGAGTTGTGGCATTGGAGATCATGCCGCTGTAGATTTGTCCGCTGGAAACTCGGACAGACCCGGCTACCGGCTTTTCCTCGTCCACCGGAATGAACCTCACATCTCCTTTTTCTTCATCGGCCGCTGAATAGCAGATGCTCAGCAGCCAGATGGCCGCCAGCAGCAGGCTTCCTGAACTGCGGATGGTCATTGCAGCGCTCCCACAATGAACACAGGCCGACTCGAGATACGAGCGGCCTGTGAGTTGATTCTGACTGCCTGGTCGAGAAGGTCTTACTTCATGAAGAAGTCAGTTGGTCCACGCAGGGTATAATACGGGTACTGATAGACGGCTGGTGGCGCGTTCTGCGGAGGATATGACAGGCCGTCCGGAGTTGTATAGGTGTGGAAGTTGCGATGCACAGGAACGAAGGGCAGATTGCAGCTGCCGGTCGGGCACAGGCCGGACTGCGGGCAGTTTTGACCGTGGACCACGTGGCCGCCGTGTCCGGCCGTTCCCTGGCAGCTTGGGCAGCCCTGCACCATGACGGGACCGGAAGACCATTCTCCGGGTCCCTGGCCACGAAATTCCGGAGTTGTGGACGCGCAGCCCGTCGCCAGCAACCCAATCGCTCCTGAAAGCAGCAGCGTCAACGTCGATCGATGCATGAAACCCACTCCCTCGTGTCCCCCCGGAATCACCGTCGACACCTCACGGCTCGACGGCTCAGCAGCATCTGTGACGGCGAAATCCCTGCCGGGACCGCCCCTGCTGATACACTTCTGCTATTCGTTATCGGCAGGACAACCGTCGAATCATGCAAAATCCCTCCAATTCCGTCCCCAGAATTCCAGGAAGTTTAGAAGGTCTTGCGAAAACGGGGAGGTCAGCATACAGTTCAGGGCCTGCCGAGCGGGTCCGCTGCCTGCAGGAAAAGATTTTGCGCAAGTGCTTCTCGTGATTTAGTTTACGTTGTTCAGGGAGGAATCGGTGCATCTCGCAGTCTCAACGCGAAGTCTCTGGGATCAAGCGTTCCCGGCTGCCTGCCTGCAGGTTCAGGAACTGGGCTTTGACAAGATCGAAATCTGCTTCAAGGATTCCAGCGACCAGCTGAAGATGTCGGCGGTGGCTGCAGACCCTGAGGGTTATGCGATGCAGTTGAAGGACGCCAGCAGGCTGTCCGCGGTCGCCGTTTTCGTTGAAAGCGAACCTGATATTCCAACTTTCACCGGGCTCGTGCGTTACGCACAGCTGCTGAAAGTTGCACAGCTCACCATCGAATCCTCACCACGCGGAACGCCCTTCAACAGCGAAGTGGATCGTCTGCGGGAACGGAATGCGATCTGCCATCACGCCGGTATTCGTATGTCGATCCTGACTCGCACAGGGACTCTGGCGGAAGATCCGCACACCGCGGTGGAACTTTGTCGGGCGGCGAGGGGTGTTGGCATTACGCTTGACCCCAGCTACTTCATTTGTCGTCCCGGTGGTGTTGTTGATTTCGATGTGACTTTGCCCCATGTGCTGCACGTGCATTTGCGGGACACCTCCGTGAACGACCTGCAGGTTCCGGCAGGACTGGGGGAAGTGGATTACGGTCGCATTATCGCGATGCTGCGGCAGCAGAATTACAACCGCTCAATTTCCGTGGATCTGCTGCCTGGCACTCTGCAGGGAGATGATCGCCTGCGAGAGCTGCGAAAACTGCGTCTGCTGCTGACCAGTATGATGTAAATCTACGCGGTATCAGGGGCCCTGCCCTGCCCTGCTGCTGATCGCAGTGCAGCGTCGAAGGCTTGCAGTTCAGTACTGATCCGCGAGGCTTCGTGGTGTTCCGGCTGGATTCCACCGAACCGCAGCTGGTTGAAGCTGCGAGCGATGCGTGCAGGCAGGTCACTGGCTTCTGCCTGCATCAACTGTCTCGTGAACGTCAGCTCTGCCAACCTGCAGAACTCGATGGCAGTCATTGACTCAACACGATTCAGGCCCTCTCGCTGACACAGGCTGGCGAACGTCTCGTAAAACGCAACAGCGGATGGACGAGGTCTGGTGCCGCCAAGTTGACGCAACAGTGGGATGCCTGCCAGCAGCCGCTGGAAGACATGCCAGCGACGCTGAGCCCAGTAGCCGCCGCCAGCCAGCAGCAACGCAGCGGGCACGATGATTTTCCAGTCGCGCCATGTTTTTGGAGCCGCGAATGAAGTTCTCACGGCATTCTGCAGGACTGGTACCATTCCTTCGCTGCGGAGACTGGAAATGATGGATGTCCACGAGCTCAGCAGGGGGCTGAAGAACTGTTTCTGACGTTCGGCCGACATGCTGCTGACATTCCCGGTCCACAGGTCTGAAAGTGCTGCCTGGAACGATGACAGTACGGAACGATCGGCAACGGCCTCACGCTCTGCCTGCCTCTGGGATCCGGGAGTCGGGTCAAGGGTCACCCACGTTCCGGAAAGCCACACTTCCACCCAGGCGTGGGCATGACGGCTGCGAACTTCATACTGGTCAGTGGCGGGATTCAGTTCGCAGCCGCTGTAACCCATGACAAGACGGGCTGGAATCTCTGCTGCCTGCAGCAGCAGTACGCAGGCCGAAGCAAAGTATTCGCAGTGCCCCATCCGCGACTCAAAGAGAAATTGTTCAATCGGGTCCAGATCGAGACTGACAGATGGTCGGTCGAGGCTGTAGCGGAAGCCGTTCGCTGTACTAAGGTATGCAAGAATACGATCCACGTATTGTCGGTCGGTGAGTTTCTGATCGCCCTTCCGGCGCAGTTGTCGAGCAGTCTCGTACAGTCGCGGCAGGCGATTCCGGAGGTCATCAGTGATGTAACTGGCCGAAGCTCGCAACTGCAGCGAACGCTGCTGCGTCCCGCTCCGCATTTCGGCACGGTTGTAGTCGGGAGTCCACCACGGGAATCCGATTTCCGGATGACGCAGTCGGGAGACACAGCGGACTTTCCACGAGCAGCTTTCGGTGGGAGATTCTGCGTCAGTGATGTTCCAGTTCAGGGAGTTGTTCCAGTTGCGTTCATTGATCTGTCGGCCGGCAGCAGGTTCGATGGAGGTCATGGGGAAAGGGGCAAAAGCGGATGGAGGTACTGGTGGATCGTGCGTGAATTCGAGCACAAAATCGGCCGGTGCATTTCTTTGAAAAGGCTGCGGTGGCAGCCCGTTGCTGCGGTTACCGGGGCCGGGGAGCCAGCGACCATTTGTGTAGAAGGATGCTGCAGAACCTCTCAGCAGAATCTCATCCATCTCCAGTTCTCTTTCAAGAGTTTCCACCGGGAGGCGTTTACCTGTGCGAATGTCAGTAATCGTAAATGCCATCACGCGACGATTGTCGGGCAGCAGTCGACCGTATTCACCCAGTCGAACGGTGCCTGCATAGCCTGTCGTTGCCAGTCCCCCCAATTCATCCGGGAAGGATTCGCTGAGTACTCCACTGGCAGAAACGTTGATGCGCGGAAACGCGGCAAATACAAACATGGCTACGACAATCGACAGCATCCAGCAGCCGGTCACCAGCGCCGCGAATCGTGGCCCGGTCCAGGACTGCTGAGACCCGTAATCGGTGCCGTGCAGCACGGAGATTTTCGGCAGACGACTGACTGCAGAGGGTGTTGCTGTCGGCGAAGCCAGTCCGAGAAATGACAGGATCCAGCGACGGGAAGGGCGCCAGCGTCTCCACAGGGCCACGGAATTCGAGGGGCTGCCGCGATCAACCGTTGTTGCAGCGGATTCCGGTACCACCAGCTGACGAGCCCGGGCAAGCGAAAAGACTGCCAGAGTCCACATCATCAGCAGTGCGAAAAGAAACGTTGTCAGGCCGTAGGACAAGCCCGTGGAAATCACCGCAGTGGCTGTGCACTGCAGCATACTCAGCGCTATCAGCCACCAGTACTGGCGGCTGCTTTTGGGCATCAGCAGAACAATCCACGTGAGAAAAATCAGCAGATCGGTACCTGCCGTCAGTCGCTGAAAGTTGCTGCCAGCAAACCGCTGGCCGGCCACGCAGAGTGCTGTCAGTCCCAGCAGGTTAGCCATCAGTACCGACAGACGCAGTCGCTTCTGCAGTCGCTCAGGGCCCAGCCCGAGGAAGGCCACCAGCGGTGTGAGTGCCGCAGGCATCATGCGGTCCTGACCGGAAGCCAGAATCAGGGACGACACGGTGACCATACTGAATACGCTGGCCAGGAACGTCAGCTTCAGACGATGATCGGCGCGGGTCAGCAGTGTTCGATTCATCAGACTGCTCCTGCCGCCGCGATTTCGAGCTGCAGCGGAGGCGCACAGTATCGCAGCAGTTCGCTGTGTTCCGTGGACATAATCGTGATGCCCGATCCGCTGACTCCCGTCTGACCACCGGATGCCAGTCGCTGAAGTTCACTGCGCACCGTGGCCGGGCGCGGAGTCAGCAGCAGGATCACTCTTCGCCCCCGACCGGCGCGCAGGCCCTCACCAAGCAATTGCTCAAGGCGAGGCGCAGGCGATGCCTGGCAATCAGCAAGCGATCTCAGAGCCGCCTCGCGAAATGCAGCAGTACCGGCAGGCTCGACTCGAACATACTGTGCACCGGCAATACAGATCCGCTGCAATTGCCAGGCACTTTGAGCAGAACTGTGCAGGCACAGCGCTGAAGTGAAGGACACCGCCAGCTCCAGTTCCTGAACTGCTGCCTCCGTTTCAGCGAACAGATCCAGCAGAATCACAAGTTCAGCACGTCGCACCGGGCGCTGCTCACGCACCATCAACTGGCCGGTACGAGCAGAACTGCGCCAGTGCACAGCCCTGTGGTTGTCACCCGCACGGTACTCCCGGATTCCATAAAACTCGTCTTCGGCAGCTCCGTGAGTTCGCATGCGGGAATGCGCGGCCGCAGCCAGTTCATCCTCACGCAGTCGCCATCCGGACAGCAAACGAGCGGGCGCCGGGTAAATGACAAGAGACTGCTGGAGCTGAAATGTTTGGTGCTTTTCGCCGATACCCAGCGGAAACTGCGAACTGACTTTGAGCGGTCCAAGACTGTAAATGCCACGAGTCGCAATCCGCAGCTGGTATTCGGCGGTCCTGCGTTCGCCCGGACTGATTTTCATGAACAGAACCTGCGGGTGCTGATCTCCACCTGGCCCTGATAACTGATCGTTCACCAGCAGCAGGTGCGACGAAAGCAGCGGACGCAGATTGCTGATCGAAATCGCTACACGGAAGATCGCCCCCGCCTCCGCGACTTCAGGTGCCGTTCGCTCCACCTGCAGCTTCAGCAGCATCAGCACGACGATCCAGCCGTTGACCACGAATGGACCAGCCATCAGACCAAAGACCAGCAGCAGCATATTCCCGGTATCCGGGTTGCCTCCCGTCAAGGCCGCCACCGCAATGACCAGCATCATCGCCAGATAAACGAGGCCTTCGCGCGGTAACAGCAGTCGCGATTCAAAGCCAAGTCGCATCGCAATCTGTGTCAGTCGCCGGCGGAATTTGAGCGTGAGTGCGGCGAGCGTCAGCAGGAACAGCCCACCCACAATCAGAAGCTGCCGGTAAACTGGCTCAAGATCCGGGAAGCGATACGGCAGTACCCACGCACCCAGAAAACAGGCCGCTGCTGCCAGCAACTGGACAATCAGTCCCGCCCCCACCCCCGCAGCAACGGAATCCGCACGGGCACCGGTCACGACAGAAACATTCCTGTGCTTTTCCACAGACATACAGCAGGCTGCCGGTCGAATGACGATCGAAAGTGGCGATGCTGGACGACCCAATCCCCTGTTTCGCATGCCAGCGGATTACCAGTAGTCCTGCCTGAGCATCTCAGGAAGAGCGGAGACCTGCAACTGCAAATCGAGACAGACGGTCAAAGATCCCCGGGAATCTGCGGGCGTGACGGACTCAGCCGGAACCTGACAGCGGGGGGGCCGGGAGAGTACTGATCAATCCTGTCGGGCAGCGGAGACTCAGACTCGCAGGGATTCCGATGGCCCCGTCAGGTCCATGGCATATCTGCGACGCAGTGGTTCGATATGCTCAACCAGGAAGCTGTCCACCTGCTCAGCAGAACGACCGGTAAATCGGGCGGCATCAAGAGTACCGGTCACGTCGACACCCGAGAATGCCGGATCGGCTTCCAGTCGCTGCAGCAGATCATTCGGTAACGCCTCCCGCTTCACTCGATCCGCCGCCGCCTGGCTGTGAGTCCTGATGACCTCGTGCAGTTCCTGGCGATCCCCGCCGGCCTGTACACCGGCCATCAGAATCTCTTCAGTTGCCATGAATGGCAATTCCGCCTCCAGATTGCGAGCGATCGTTTTGGGGTACACCACGAGACCGTCAGAGATGTTGCGATACAGAATCAGGCAGGCATCCGCCGCCAGGAATGCCTGCGGGATCGCCAGCCGCCGAATCGCACTGTCGTCCAGCGTGCGTTCCATCCACTGAGTCGCCATAGTGGCATCGATTCCCGACTGCAGACTCATCGCAAAACGTGCCAGCGAACACATGCGTTCGCTGCGCATGGGATTTCGTTTATAGGCCATTGCGGATGAACCAATCTGCGACTTTTCAAACGGCTCCTCAATCTCCCGGCGATGCTGCAAAATCCGGATGTCTGTACCCGCCTTGTGACAGGACTGAGCCAGTCCGTTCAGAAAAGCCATGACCTGTGAGTCGGATTTGCGTGAATACGTCTGCCCGGTGACCGGATGAGCTGCAGCGAAACCCATGCGCGCTGTCACTCGCCGATCCAGTTCCTCCACCTTCCCGTGATCGCCTGCGAAGAGTGACAGGAAGGAGGCCTGCGTGCCGGTTGTACCCTTGACGCCCCGGAATCGCAGGGTCTTCAGGCGATGTTCCAGCTCTTCCAGATCCAGCAGCAGGTCCCAGCACCACAGCACGGCGCGCTTGCCCACGGTCACCGGCTGGGCAGACTGCAGGTGGGTAAATCCCAGGCATGGCAGGCTGCGGTACTGAGCGGCGAATGTGCCCAGCTGATCAATGACCTGGACCAGCCGCTTGCGCAGCAGCAGCAGGCTTTCACGCATCTGAATCAGTTCAGAATTGTCGGTTACAAAGCAGCTGGTGGCACCGAGGTGAATGATCGGGCGTGCCAAAGGCACCTGATCACCCCAGGCATAGACATGAGCCATCACATCGTGGCGCAGTTGCTTTTCATAGCCGGCGGCCACGTCGAAGTCGATCGTATCCACTGTCTCACGCATCTGCTGCAGCTGTGCAGCTGTGATCGCCAGCCCCAGCTCCTGCTGGCATTCCGCGAGCGCAATCCAGAGACGTCGCCAGGTCGAATGCTTGCTCTGGGCAGACCAGATGCGAGCCATCTCGCGGGAGGCGTATCGAGTAATCAGCGGGTTGTCATAAACGTCATGGGCCACAGTTGCGGCTCCTTCAGATCGGCTGAACTAAGGGATCAGGTCACGGATTCAGTTGGCAGGAGTCGTCCGGAAACGCATGGTCAGGAATTCCCAGTCCGGATTCTGCTTTTGGCAGTGCAGCGCTTCCCACTCCGACTGAAACAGCACGGCCGGCTGCTCGTACTGATCGATCACCTGCCGGCTGGAGGACAACAGCTGCAGTTCGGATTGACAGCCAGGCTTTGCCACAACCCAGCGGGCCACCTTGTAGTTCAGCCAGCGAACCTCCGTCTCCGTGTCGTATTCCGACTGCAGCCGAAATCGCACCACGTCAAACTGCAGCTCACCCACCGCTGCCAGAACGGTTTGACGGACCGACGAATTTGCCGTCTGGAAGACCTGAATGGCACCCTCCTCAAGCAGTTGTGACAATCCCCGCTCAAACTGCTTGCGGCGATTGGTGTCCGGGCACACCAGCATCGCGAAAAACTCAGGAGAAAACTGTGGCAGCGGCTCGTAGACAACCGGCGTACCCTCACAGATCGTGTCACCAAGCAGAAACTCGCCGGGATTCACCAGGCCGATGATGTCGCCCGGAAACGCTTCATCCATCGTTTCACGTTCCTGCCCAAACAGCCGATGGGCTCGCTTCATACGAATCCGGCGTCCGGATCGTGGATGAAAGACTTCCATATCGCGACGAAAGAGTCCTGAGCACACGCGCACGAAGGCAATCCGGTCACGATGTCGAGGATCGAGGTTGGCCTGAATTTTGAAGACGAATCCGGAAAACTCAGATCGCGTCGCGAGGATCGGCCCGGACTCACTCTGACGATCCCGCGGCTGCGGGCAGTAATGCAGAAATCCTCGCAGGAACTGCTCCACGCCGTAATTGGTCAGAGCTGATCCGAAGAACACGGGAGTAATCTCGCCGCGCAGAAACCGCGCCTGGTCCCACTCCGTCCCGGCTTCTGTGATCAGTTCCACTTCCTCGCGCGCCTGTGCAACGATGCCCGCGGGCAGCGAGTCTTCATTCAGTTCGGCCAGTGGCTGCACGCGAGCGGCGATGCGGTGGGAGTTATCGCGAGTTTCGAAGATACAGGCTTCGCGAGTATCCAAAGGGATGACACCACGGAAATCGAAGCCCGTGCCCAATGGCCAGTTGACAGGCACCGGCTGGATACCCAGTTTCGTCTCAATGTCTTCAAGAACTTCCAGAGTCTGTTTGCCTGGGCGGTCCATCTTGTTGATGAAAGTGATGACGGGAATACGTCGCAGACGACAGACGTTGAACAGTTTTTCAGTCTGAGTCTCTACGCCATTGGCGAGGTCCAGCACCATCACCGCACAATCAGCCGCGACCAGCGTGCGATAGGTGTCCTCGCTGAAGTCCTTGTGTCCGGGGGTATCGAGCAAATTGATGGATACGCCTTCGTACTCAAAGGCCAGGCAGGTGGAACTGACAGAAATACCGCGTTGCCGTTCCAGCTCCATCCAGTCTGACGTCGCGCCCCGCTGATTCTTGCGACCGCGCACCGCCCCCGCCGCTTCAATACAACCGCCGTACAACAGCAGTTTCTCTGTGAGCGTTGTTTTGCCGGCGTCAGGGTGCGAAATGATCGCAAAAGTTCGGCGACGCGCTGCTTCCCGCGCCACTACGGGGTCTGAAACTGCCATTGTTGCCTTAAGCCGACGAAAAGGTACGGATCTGACTGGGACGGCAGGATACCGTTTCGACTGTCACCAGGCAACCGCGCGGAGTGTCGCTGCCTGAGTCCGGAACGAAGAGAAAATCGACGGAAATCTGCCTTTGCAGCGAAGAAACAGGAGCTCCCTTCGGAAGGAAGGGAGCTCCTGCTGGTTTGAGTGCCACCGTGCACCTGCGGCTGCAGTACGGTACCGGTCAGAATGGCGAGTCCGCCGTCTGAGCATTGCGGGAGGCACGACGTTCAGACCCGCCTGATGGGCGAGCCGGCGGTCGAGCGTCCTCGACGAAGTCGAAGGACAATGCCTCAACGCTGAGAAAGTAACGCACCTCGGCGGTTTCGTCACGCTGCCAGCGACGACCGGACAGGCGGTAGGTGACGCGAATCACGTCCCCTTCCCGCAGGTCATCCACGGAGCTGCAGGCATCGCCTACAAAATCCAGAGGAACGTAGTTCGTCGTCTTGCCGCGAGCCTGCTGAATGACAACAAGCCGCTTCCGAAAACCGCTCTGACCGAAACTGCGGACAGGTTCAATCAACAGAACCTGCCCTGACACTGTGGAGTCTGACATAAGTCACCTGTATTCCACGTCTGCACCTGAGAGCGTCATGCCTGTAAAGAGAAGTGTCAGTACTCTCTTACGACGATTATTTTAAGCAGCCAGTTAAGGTGGAATACAGCATCGCCTGTAGTTAAAATATCGCAAATCCGAAAAAAGTGGCGAAAATGAGGATGTGAAGGGTTTTGGCAGCATGCGCTGATTAGAATCGGCAGCACGTCGTTGAATTCGGCAGGTCATTCGCGCGCTCCGCCAAACTCGTCCAGCACCGGCTGTCACCATGAACATCACTTCCATCGTCCGACTGTGCCTCGCCCTGCTCTGCTGCCTGCCGCCGGACTGTATCTTCGCAAATGACGATCTGCTGATCATCCGTGATGGTGACCTGCCCATTCTGATTACAGCCCCGCACGGGGGCCGGCTGGAACTGCAGGACGTGCCTGTACGCACCGGTGACGGCCTCAAAAAAGGACCTTCCGGTTTCTTTGCCGGGCGAGACACCGGTACGGAAGAGCTGGCCGTGCGAGTCGTCGAGTTGCTGGATCAGCAGCTTCCGGGCAGCCCTTCCTGCGTGATCTCTCGCGTGCATCGCAAATATGTCGACTTCAACCGGCCTCCGGAAATCGCCGTCGAACACTCCAAAGCCCGCGAAGTTTATGACTCCTTCCACCACGCTGCTCGCGGCAGTGTCAACCGCATTCGCATGACACACTCCCGCGGACTGCTGGTGGATATTCACGGTCAGGGTTCTTCTGCGGCGACGGCCTACCGCGGTACCAGCAATGGTGTCACTGTGGAACAACTGCGCCGCAGCTTCGGCGAAGCGGCTCATACGGGAGAACACAGCCTGATGGGGCTGCTGGCTGGAAAAGGCTGGAAGGTGCATCCGGATCCCGGAACCGGCCGCGAACAGGCAGGTTTCACCGGCGGTTTTATCGTCCGCACCTATGGCAGCAGTCGAGCGGACGGTATTGATGCCATCCAGCTGGAACTGGGAATCGATTATCGACGCGCGGAGGCGCGAGAGAAGTCCGCGGAAGTACTGGCCGGCGCCATCATCGAATGGGGACGCAGATACCTGGCACTGACGCCCGAGACTGATTCGTCAGGAACCCAGGCCGACAACTGACAGCAGTCTGTCCGCCAATGCCGGCAGATCACTGCGGGACCAGATCGGACATGCGATTCCTGCAGGCCGGTCATCCGTCACCACTGCCAAAATTCCAGGATCTGCCGCGGCCCACGGCTGATCTCCGACGGCCACCCGCCAGACTTCCACCCGCGGAGCCTCAGTCTGCAGGTCCCCTTCAACCAGCAGCAGATCACAGTCCCGAAATGCGGGGGCATCGAACAACTGATAACGCTGCTGCCCCGCCAGTTCCCGGTCCTGTGGCAGAAAGAGGGCTGCCATGCCCGGCGACAAAATGCCCACAGCTGCTGCCCCCGCCACCCGGTGACGCCACGAGTCTTTTCCCGGGACATCCAGCTCGTGGTGATGATGAGTGTGTTTGATCGAACCGATCTGCAGGCCACGTTTTGTCAGCAGTTCGATCAGTTCACAGACCAGCGTGGTTTTGCCCGCGTTCTTTTTCCCGACAATGTGAATTCTCGGGGGACCGGACATCACAGCTCCTCCTGACTCCACAATCTCACAACCGATCGCAATCGCTCCGGCAACTGCTGCTCCAGCCGGCGTCTGGCTTCGGCAACGTGAGTCCTGGTACTGAGGTGCGCCAGGATGATCAGCTCGTTGCGGAATCTGTCCGCACGTTCCAGCAGGTCATCCAGATGCATGTGTCCAAATTTGTGAATCTTTTCGCGGCGATGTTCGGGACGGAAAAACGTCATTTCCGTGATCAGCACCTTCGCGAGGCAGACATCCGGATGAGCATCGAGGCCGGCGGGGTTGGTATCGCCAGTGAAGCACAGCAGCGGCGTCAGAGTTTCAGCGGCGACTTCCAGACCCTGCTGGCGCAGATCCCGGATCTGATCACCATGCAGACCGTGATACTCCGGCTTCAGCTTCTTGCGCACGTCATAAACCACATAGCCGCAGGATGGAACTGTGTGCTTTGTAGGAAAGACAGCCACCCGATGTTCGCGTGAAATGGAAATCAGATCCCCGGCATTCACTCCGATCAGTTCGCAGTTCATCCGCCCGCGATCCAGTCGCTGCCACGCCTTCAGCACCCGCCAGGCGTCGTCCACGATTTCGGCCGGCAGGTAGATCACCGGAGGCTCCATCTTCATCATGCGTCGACGGGCCACAAAGACCGGCAGGGCTGCCAGATGGTCGAGGTGTCCGTGAGTGACGAAGAAGGTGCGAGTCCCCATAAAGCTCCACGGACTGGCACCCAGCTCAAACCCCAGCTTCAGCTCAGGTATCAGCCAGTAACTCTGCACGGCCGCCCGCGAGTACCCCTGTATGGTCAGGCCGCCGTGTTTCAGTATTTCCGAGGGCAGATTTTCCAGCATGGTTCGGTCTACAGAACAGAGAACCGGCGTCGGTCGAGACGCAGGATGATCGTGGTCAGGAAAGGATGCTGCGTCAGCCGCGAAGCTGCTGCTGTACATAAGAGCCGATACTGTCGGCCGTCAGCGAAACCTGGCTGCCGCTGGTCAGATCCTTCACCTGCCAGAGACCAGCAGCAAACTCCTCTGCACCAGCAATCACGCAGAACCGAAATCCACGGCGGTCTGCATACTTCATCTGCCGACCCATGTTCTTTGCCTCCGGATACACCTCAACTCCCAGCCCCTGCTGTCGCAGCAGACGCCCCAGCAGCAGGTACTGCGGAACATACTGAGGATCCAGCATGGTGATCAGTACGGGGGCAGGAGTGGATGTTTTGCGAGTTCTGCCGAGTTCCTCGAGGGCCGCCAGCATGCGGTCCAGACCCAGGCTGGCACCAACACCAGGCAAAGGCTGCGCCGTGAACAGCTCAGCCAGATTGTCATAACGCCCACCCGAACACACGCTGCCAATGCCCGGCAGGTCTCCGAGGATTGTTTCGTAGATGGTGCCGGTGTAGTAATCCAGACCGCGTGCAATCGAGACATCCAGTACGACTCGTCCGTCGGGCCAGCCGCACTGAGACGTACAGGCGAACAGATCCCGCAGGTTCTGCAGTCCCAGCTGACCGGTTTCGCTGCCTTCAAGCATCGTGTCCAGCTGTGACAGGATCGAATCGGGTGTGCCTTTCAGTTGTGCCATGTCGAGCACTCGAGCGGCCGCATCGGCAGGAATTCCGGCCTTCTCGACCATTTCGGCCTGCACCGCATCACGCCCGATCTTGTCCAGCTTGTCGAGGGCTCGCAGAATCGAAACTGCCTGCTGCTGCAGTCCGCATTTTTCCAGCAGCCCGTTCAGGACACGACGGTTGTTGACACGAATTGTGAAGCGTTCAATCCCGATCCGTTCCAGCAGATCGTTGATCACAAACAACGTTTCAATATCGGCGGAATTGCTGAGCGTACCGATGGTGTCAAAGTCGCACTGGATGAATTCGCGAAATCTGCCGCGGGCCGGACGTTCGCCCCGCCACACCGGCCCGATGTGGTAACGACGGAACGGAGTGCCGATTTCGTTACAGTACTGGGCAGCGAAGCGTGCCAGCGGGACCGTCAGGTCAAACCGCATCGCCACATCACGCTCGCCCTGGTCACGGAAGCGAAACACCTGACGGTCAGATTCTTCGCCGCCCTTCCCCAGCAGCACTTCGGCGTATTCCAGTGCCGGCGTGTCGATGGGGGCAAATCCGTAGCTGCGATAGACAGCACGGGCAATATCAATCAACTGCTCCCGCGCCATCATCTGGTCGGGCAGGAAATCACGAAACCCCCGCAGTGTCTGCGGCTTGATTCTCTGTTTCTGGGCGTCAGTCACAGCACAGATTCCGATTCTTCGACAGGAAAAGGCAGCACACAGGCATGTCAGCCAGCCTGCAGGATCGGCAGGCTGACCGGCTGGTCGGCAGAACGACGAGGCAGCGGCGGCAGGACAGCCTGAGCATACTCCCACAACTGTTCAGCCGTCTCAAAAAACTGATCATACACCCCGTCATTATCGTATTCACACTCGTCGGTGGTGTAGCTTCGGCAGATCTGCGGCCGGGTTTCATAAATTCCGCAACGATGATCCGCCTGCAGGTGCTGGCAGTCACCCGGCACCATCAGATACCAGCTGGCCCCATCCACAAACACGGAATAGGGGCCGTGCAGCAGATACCAGCGGATATGATCGAACTGTTCGCGAGTCTTCGGGCGGTCAATCTGCATGGCGAAATAACGGCAGCAGCGAGCGGTGCAGTAGCTGCACAGCACTTCACCTGGGGGCAAAGCCTCCCGGGTCATCGGCGTCTGAGACATGGACAGTTCCTGAAAAAAAGGGTTCGCTGAATTCTCCTGAAGCTGGCGGAGTTCGCAACCGTCCCGACAGCACATTTCCGGACAACCCAATCCGCGGAAGTTCCTGCGGCCCTGTCCCGATCGGCAATCACTGCCGATGCAGCAGCGCCCTGCGCTGTGCCAGCAGACGCAGAAAACGCAGGTCATGGTCGTCGCCCCTGCACCCTTTGCCGAACATTGCAGATGGCCCCCGCAAATACTCAGTTTTGCCCTTTTCTCTGTTCAGTTCCCGGTTGTCATGAAATCGTGTCCGCTGCAAGATCACCGGGGTGTCTGCTGTGCTCCGGCTGCAATCCGGAGCGTGGCTGTGGCCTGACCTCAGGCCGGATTTTCGAGTTGTCTGACAGCAGGAGGCTGGCAGAGTGTCATTCAGGCGATGTAAGCAAACGACAGTCTTGATGCTGCTGGCCGCAGTGATCGCTCAGGGCTGCGCGGCTCCGGGACGCTCACTGCAGTACCTGCTGGAAAACGGTTCCACCGGCAGTCACTACCGCAACTACGCGTCATCGCTGCAGTACGCCTCGGCCTCGGAGGAGCATTCCACGGATGCCTCCCTGTTTCAGGCACCTCGGTCGATCACCACACTTGAAGATGTGGAGCAGCGACCGATCAGTCTGAACGAGTGCATTCGGATGGCACTGTCCAATGCCGCAATCGTTCGCGATGACCAGAGCTTTCTGTCACCCGGAAATCCGCTGCTGGCCAATCCCCAGCGCATCACCTCCATCTTTGACAATGCCATCCAGGATACCGGTTTTCTTATCGGCAATCGCGGCGTCGAAGCGGCTCTGTCCGACTTTGACCCCGTACTCACCAGCAATCTGCAGGCTGGTCGCACCGAGGATGTCCAGAATACCGCCAATATTGGACTGGGTCAGGGTGACGTGCTGGCCGAGAACTCGGCGCAGTGGCAGACACGCCTCGAGAAAAACTTTGCTCACTCCGGCACCTTCGCCGTTGAAAACAACTGGTCCTACAATCGCAACAACCAATCGCGATTGTTCGATTCCGCATACCTGGGCTTTGTGCAGGCCGAATACCGGCAGCCACTGCTGGCCGCTGCCGGAACCGAATTCACCCGCATCGCCGGTCCGTCCGCTCAGAACCTGCGAGGCGTCAGCGGGGTGTCTCAGGGGGTGATGATTTCCCGAATCAACGCCGACATCTCTCAACTGGATTTCGAACAGTCAGTCACCGGTCTGATTCGCGATGTCGAAAATCGCTACTGGGATCTGTATTTGTACCTGCATCTGTACCATTCCGAAGTCATGACATTTCGTGACATTGTGAAGTACAGCGATCTGCTGGCTGCTCGAGCCGAAGCGCAGGACGTCGTTTACCAGGCGCAGAATCGGCTCTATGAAGCTGATGCCCGCATCAAGGGGTCGCTGGCCGATGTACTGCAGGCGGAAAATCGACTGCGTCGACTGCTGGGACTGCCGCTGAATGACGGCCAGTTCCTGAAACCGTCCGATCATCCGTCCGAAGCCCAGCTGGTTCCCGCCTGGGACTCCACCCTCACCGAAGCCCTGATGCATCGGCCGGAGCTGCGGAAGCAGAAATTCGAAATCAAAAGTCTGGAACTGCAGCTTCGAGCTGCGAGGAATCTGAATCGACCGCGACTTGATCTGGTTTCGCAATATCGTGTCAATGGATTCGGAGATACCATCTCCAGCACCTCCAGCGATGACGACGGCGTGACTGAAGCCGGCTACAAGAATGCACTGGAAACACTGGCCCAGGGCAACCTGACTGGCTGGGGAGCCGGAGTGCAGTTCTCCATGCCGCTCGGTCTGAGGATTGCCAGGGCTCAGGTGCGAAACTATGAGCTCCGGCTGCGCAAGGCCCGCAAGGTCCTGCAGGTCCAGGAAGAAGAAATAGCTCGCGAACTGAACAACGCCATTCTGGAAATGGACCGCTGGTACCTGCTGGCCGAAGCCAACGCCAAACGTGCTGATGTGGCGGTGGAGTACGCATCGACGGCGGAAGAGCGAGTCGCCAATGACGATTCCCGCGATCCCACGTCGATCGGGCGAGTTCTGGAAGCGAAAATCACAAGTCGTGATGCGGATCAGAACTATCTGCGAAGTATCGTGGAGTACAACAAGGCGGTCACCGAGCTGAACTTCCGCAAAGGCGGACTGCTGGCTGCCAATGCCGTATACCTCGCTGAAGGCGAATGGAATCCGGAAGCTTATCGACAGGCTGATGAACGTGGTGAAGCCATCAACAAGGCTTTGGATAACGAATTCCTGGACGCTGTGCCGGAACCCATCATCGAAGGCCCGGCGGATTCGGCGTGGGAATCACTGGGAGCCCCGGGACGTCCGGGCAGCAGTACCCCTGACGCCCCCGCTCCAACTCCCGTTCCGGCTTTGGCACCGTCCGGGGATGCCGCCGGTAACCAGAAGCCCGCGGCACCGGCTCAGGCTGTTCCCGCCGTTCCCGTGAAGCCTGCAATTCCCGGCAGTCCGGAACCGCAGGCAGCAGTTCCTGGTGGCAAAGCAGGAGCAGCGGAGGCGAAGCTGCCGGTGTTTCCGCCACTGGACGGCGTCCCGCGACCCGGTGGTCAGGATGTGAAAGCCATCTCGACCCCCACCACGACTCCGGTACCGGCGAATCCCAGCGGGACACTGCCAGCCGTGAAACCAGTGACGTCCATGCCCTCCGGCTATATGCCTGTTCTGCCGGCAATCCGCAGTTCTGCAGCCCCGGTTGCTCCGGCGGCAGCTGTGACACAACCCGGAGTTCAGCCTGCAGGGCAACCTGTGAAGCCGCTGATGCCGCCGGTGCCACGGCCGCAACCAGCCATGCAGCCTGTTCCGCGACCGGCGGTCCCGGCTGCTGCTCCGATTCCGTCCGGTGTGCGACCTGCGAACTGGAAACCGCTGGCGCCGACTGTCAGCGGTCAGGCCGCAGCGACGCCCGCGTCTGCCGGATCATCTGAGGTGCAGTTAGCTCCGTGGGTCGAACTTCCAGTTGCGACGCAGCAGCCAGCGACAGTGACATCACCACCCGCGGCAACGCCCGCGACCAGCGTGGTGCCGCGTCCGCAGGCCCCGCGTCCGGCCAGCGGGGGCTGGACAGCATCAAAGAAGAATGCCGCAAAACCCTGACGATCGCAGGCACGATGATCCGCTGGAATCACCACCCCAGAACATAGGCAAAAATCAATGGCGCCACGATGGTGGCATCTGATTCCACGATGAACTTCGGAGTTTCCACTCCCAGTTTGCCCCAGGTGATCTTTTCATTTGGCACGGCGCCGGAATAGCTGCCGTAGCTGGTGGTGGAATCGCTGATCTGAGCGAAGTAGCCCCACAGCGGCACGTGTTCCCGCTGCAGGTCCTGGTGCAGCATTGGAACGACGCAGATCGGGAAATCGCCGGCGATGCCGCCACCGATCTGGAACATGCCGATGGAGTTCTGAGCGGACGTGCGAGTATAAAAGTCGGCCAGCCACGTCATGTACTCGATCCCGGTGCGGACCGTGTGCACATTTTTGATGTCGCCGCGGATCACGGCAGCGGCATACATGTTGCCGAGCGTGGCGTCTTCCCAGCCGGGGACGATGATCGGCAGGTTCTTTTCGGCGGCGGCCAGCATCCACGAGTTCTTTGGGTCGATCTGATAGAATTCCCGGTATTTGCCGCTGAGCAGCACCTGGTAGAAAAATTCGTGAGGGAAGAATCGCTGGCCCGCCTGATCGGCTTTGGTCCAGACTTCCAGCATGGCGGATTCCATCCGCCGCATGGCTTCGCCCTCGGGGATGCAGGTGTCGGTAACGCGATTCATGTGGCGTTCCAGCAGAGCCTGTTCGTCCTGGGCGCTGAGCTGTCGGTAGTGCGGAACGCGTTCGTAGTAGTCGTGAGCAACGAGGTTGAAGACGTCTTCTTCGAGATTGGCACCGGTGCAGGAGATCAGGTGCACCTTGTCCTGGCGGATCATTTCAGCCAGTGACAGCCCCAGTTCCGCGGTGCTCATGGCGCCGGCGAGGCAGACCATCATTTTGCCATCGGCGTCGAGATGTGCCTTGTAGCCTTTGGCAGCATCCACGAGTGCAGCGGCGTTGAAGTGGCGGTAGTGGTGAGTAATGAAGCGGGAAATCGGGCCGCCGTATTCAGGAGTCTGGGACACGCAGGGACCTTTTGGCAGGAAACAGCTGGTTCGGGACGAGCAACCGGGACGGTGTTGTGAAGTGGTATGTTACCGGCGGCGAGCGGTGCGTCCACTGTTTGGGCGGAGTTTCAGAAAAGAGTGAAAAAAGTGACCAGCGACTCCATCAGCGAC
>Ga0209990_10000339_pt1 | contig 46160 bp, 74 predicted proteins | sample NOAtaG_6_FD_187304 | JGI IMG/M metagenome (GOLD analysis project Ga0209990, IMG submission 187304) | Freshwater lake microbial communities from Lake Erie, under a cyanobacterial bloom - NOAA_Erie_Diel5S_2200h metaG (SPAdes) (version 2) | ecosystem: Environmental > Aquatic > Freshwater > Lake ...
TCAACGAACAGACCTGGCTATCGTCTTCCCACGCCACGCCGTTCAGGGCGTCCAGCACAGCTTTCGCCGCGTTGTCCACGTCGCAGCGGGGATACTGCGGAGCGTCAGGCTTCACGCCACTCTTTCGTATGTGTGACTTCGGGCGTTCCCATACAAGGTCAATCAGCACGCCAACCGGCTCGCCGTGCACGCCAGCCCCCGCCGCTCGAGCAGCGTTCGCAATCGCCGCCCGGTACGCATGCACGGGATGCTTCGCCGGCACGTAGGCGCGAGCGAAGCCGCCACGCGTCGAGACTCGCGGCCTCGGCTGCGGAACGGGCTCGCCTGGAACGGTGAATGTCAATGCCATGCACGAAGCATGGCGGCGTTGTCAAACTTCCAGGCACGCCGGCGAAATCATCGCCCGTATCGTCTCGCGCGTTACCCGGCAGATAATCAGCGAAACCGCCTGGACGTTGTGAATATCGCAAGCGGCGCGGCGTGTTATACGGGGCCGTAGAAACACTGGTTCTCTCAGGTAATCCCGACGATCCATCCTGGCGAATCGTCAATCCACACATCCACCGCGATCCCGTTCCGCTTGGCGTATTCCGCCTTCGGCTCGTCATACGAAAAGTGAGCCTCAACGTCAGTTGGCAACGTATCCCGCAACTCCTTCATGTTCTCAAACGTCTTACGCCGTGCCGTGATGCAGACGACGGTGTGGCCGAACTTGCGGGCCGCGTGAATCATGGCGCACCAAAACGCAGGGTCTTCGGTGTAGGTGTCGTCATAGTCCAGGGCTATCGTCAATCTCCGCTGCGACGAGAGAGAACCACGCGATGGAGCAGACGGCTCGCGTTGTCCTGCGGTGTGGTCAGCCATGGGTTCGCCGCTGCTCATCTTTGCCGTTCGCTGGCTACTTGGCGTCCGTTGGCGGGGCAGGAAGCTGCATCCAGTGGGTGGGCGCGCCGCCAAAGTCCCCCAGGTAAGGCTCGCCAGTTTCGTTGTCGCAGTGCTCCGAGTGCCATCGGCCTTTTCGGCAAACGTAACCAATGACAGGCCCGCAGGGGCCAGCCGTCAGCACAATCTCCAGTGATTCCGGCAGCCGCTCCGTCACCGGAATCCACTCCCCACTCATATTCGCAATCCTCCGTTTCGCGTCGTCTTTCTCATACGATACGCCAGCGAACCAGCGGATGCAGCGGACGGCTGCGCCGCCGCTGATCCTGCGTGTTATGCGTGCCCATTTGCCATGATGCGTCTTGCGTCTCGGCAAAAGTCTTCTGCTGTTGAGTGCTGATCGTTCGGCCATACTGCCCACCACGCAATGACAGCCGCCGCCTGCGCCGCCGTCTTTGCCCTATGAATGGCTCGCATTTCAGCGATGATTGCTGGCCGCCTTGGATCGCTGGGGCTGATCCTGTCACGCGGGCACAGTGCCTCATAGGTGCTGATGTATTTGCTCATGGTCGCCTGCCGTCCTGCATAACCACCGGATGCACCAGACGGCTCGGCTGTCTCGTTTGGTTCAGTCATCGTCTCCTCCTCGCCGCAGGTGATCGCGGCCGTTCTGTGGCCTAGCCCAGCCGCTCTAGCAGGCCGCGGAGGTTGGCGGCCCTCGCTGCGTAGTGGTCGGCGGCTTTCTGGTCGTCAGCCTCGCGGCAATAGCCGCTGTCTACATCGCACCAGTGCGCCATCGCCTCTACCCCCTCCCGCTCCGCGTCGGTGAGCGACAACCGGCTGGCAGCGTCAAGCCTCGCCTCTTTGTCGCACTGAATCAACGCATCCTTGAGGCTGCGGCTGTTTGGCATCCCAACGTCTGCCATGAGGCTCTTGAGCCTGTCGTCGGAAATCATCCCGAGCGACCGCCACGCCACAGAACCAGCCGATGCAACAGACCGCTCATTCGTATCGCTCATGTTGGCCGCCTCCTTTGTTCGCGGCTGTTGATCTCGCGTGTTCTCACTTCTTGGTGCGCTCAAGTTGCTCTACCCGGTCGCGAAGTTGCTGTACCTCGCCCAAATACTCAACAACAATCTCGCTGGTGCCGCTATTCTGACGAACCAGCCTCCACGCAAACGCATCAAACTGATGCGCTCGGTACAGAGCAAAAACTGACACACACATCGCAATCGTTGCCAACGCGCAAGAAAACACTTTAGTCTTATCCATTTTCGTATGCCCTCTTGGCGACAAGGAACTGCTTTCTGGATATTGGGATCGCACAGATCAGCGAGTCACCTGCGTTTTTTGATATGTAGTCGGCCGGATGCTGTGCTATTGGGACTGTTGAGAAGCCGCGACAGTCGCCTTGCGCCACCGTAATGAGCCAAAACGACCCGCGAGAACCACCGGATGCACCAGACGGCTCGTCATTCGTCTTCTCGTTATTCATCGTCTCCTCCTCGCCGCTGGTGATCGCGGGCGTTCTCTCACTCTCTCCCAAGCATCTTCATCCCAGCCGCAAGTCGCTCAAACGTGGTCGGCGTCCGCTCAATGCCGGTTTCACACCGCTGCGGCCGTGATGAGCAGACGTGCTTTGAGCCGCAGTAGAAAGTTCGACCGCAGCCGTAGCAGTAATGCCCTTCGCACGGCACAGGCGGCTCGCCCATAGCCTCACGCGCGTCGCGGATGCAGAGAGAACCACGCGATGGAGCAGACGGCTCGCGTTGTCCTGCGGTGTGGTCAGTCATGGGTTCGCCGCTGCTCATCTTTGGCGTTCTGTGTCACTTCAACCGCTCCAGCAGCCCTTGCAGAGCGTCGGCGTGGTCGCACTCCTCGTTGCCACGCAGGGTGCCGTAGAGCCGACTCAGGGCGAACCGCAACGCCTCCCGCTCCGCGTCGGTGAGCCTCCCAGCCGCCAACAACTGGCTGCATTTAACCTCTGCGAGACTAGCGCGGTCAGTCGCCTGCCGCAGGGCGAACCGCAGGTCTGCGATCTCGCCGGCCGCCTCGTCCATAAGGTCACACGCCGGCGCGGCGTCCACGTCGTGAGTCCACCGCCGCAGGCGGCGTATCAGGTCTTCGCTCATGCCGCCCCCTCCGCCCGCAGTTTCGCGGCCATGGCCCGCTTCGTGGCTTCGAACCGGGCCGCGTCGTCGCCGGTGAACGCCTGGGGCGGTCCCCGGTCCTCGGGCCCGCGGTAGCCGCCCCCGCCTCCGCCGCGGGCCGCCCGTGGGTTGTCGAACTGCCCCCCGAGGATCTTGTCCACGAAGCCGGGGGCCACGAGCTGCGGCAGCGTCACCGGGTCCGCGAAGTACCTGCACCGCGGCAGCTCGCGGATCGCCTGGAGGGCCTTCTCGAACCACCCGGGCTCGGCGAGCCGGTCGGCGACCTTGTCCGGCGGGTCCGGCAGCTTCCACGGCCGGCCCGTCCCGGCCGCCCAGGCCTTGCGGAGCGTCTCCCAGCCGGCCGGCCCCGCCGGGGCCGGCGTGTCCCCGTCCCCGAGCGCAGCGCTCCCGGGGGAGGAAGAAGAATTTCTATCTCCTCTCTCTCTGGCGCGACGCGCCCCGGCCGGGGGCGCCACGCGCCCCTCGTGGGGGCGCGACGCGCCCCCAGTGGGGGCGCCACGCGCCCCCAACTTGTCGACCTGGTGGCGGACCGTCGCCAAAGCCCGGGATTTTGCGGCCTTCGAGAACCTGGCATCCCATCCGGGGATACCAACGGTCCCGTTCTCCGCGTCGATCACGAGCCAGCCCACGTCCTGGACCGCGTACCAGAACGCCTCGTCGCCCCCGCAGACCTTCGACAGGAGCCGGATCGACATCCGGGCCGAGCCGTCAGAGCTGTTCAGGGCCGCCCACCCCCAGAGCATGAGGAGCCGCCCGACGACCTGGTCGGCCGGCAGGCCGGTCGTGTCGACGAGCTCGAGGACCTCGGGCTTCTGGGGGAGGCAAACGTCGTAGGGGATCCATTCACCGGCCATCTATGCCTCCCATTTCCATGCACTGTGCCTGTCTGCCTTGCAGACCGGCAGGAGAAAACCGCGTCCCGTGTTCGTCCTGTTTTCGATCTCGCGGCAGATCGCCTGCTCGTGGATGTTGCGGAGCGTCTGTGTTGCAAACAGCCAGAACGTCGAGTAGTCGCCGATCGCCAAGAGCCAAGGGTTCGTGTCGTGATAAATGCCCGACGGATACATCTGCTCGTTGACGTTCGCTCGCTCCATGGTCTCGATAAACAGGTTTCCGGTCTTCCTGAACTCGCGGTCCAGCTTCACCTCGACGCCTGTCATGCTTTCGCCGTGGACGACCTGGTAGTGCTTACTCCTGTAGCCTCCGGCAACAAGCTTCCGCTCGTGGAGCATCGTGTCGAAGACGAAGTCCTCGAAGTCCTTCGCCTCGGCCAGGTTCGCCGTGTAGTTATCGTGCAGCGGCATCGACCTGATTCCCCCATGATTGCCAGCCGTCGCGAGACCGCCTCGCGAATAGCTCGACGTGGGTCGAGTCACCCAGCGGATACAGCCGCTCGATCAGCTCGTAGAACCTGTCTGGCTTTTTCGAGTGCTTGGTCCGCTTCTCGGCGATCACGCTCGGGTCCAGCGTGTCGACGGCCGGGACGCACGATCCGCGGGTCGCGATCAGCAGCAGCTCGTGCCTCACGTCGTTGTAGTGCCCGTTGAATCCCTTCTGCTTGTCCCAGACGAACTGTGCCTTGTAGGTGAAGCCCCAGGCCTCGATCACCCGCATAGCCTCCGGCAGGCAAGGGGCCGTGGCCCACAGGAACAGGACCGAGTCCTGCGCCGCCATGTCGCGGACCGGCATCGCGCAGATCTCGTCGATCGGCATCGTTGGATACTGGGACTCGGCCGATCCGGACTGCGCGTCGTTCGTCCGCGCGTCGCCGTACTGCCACGGCGGGTCGGCGTAGATCACCCGATAGACGCCGTCAGGCATTGGCGGGGCCTCCGCGATGCGGATCTCTCGGACCCGCTCGCGGAGTTGCTTGACCGTCGCCCCCGACTCCGCCGCCCACTCCAGCAGCTCGCCGGCCTGCGGGTGGTTGGCGACGACGTAGTGATGCGTCCAGTCCAAATGTTGCAATCGATTGCAACTTTCCGGAAACGCCGCAGACACTCTCGTCGCTTGTGCGGCCGTGCTGTACGCGATCCCGAACCGCTCGCACGCCTCCGCCAGCCGGCCACGCTCGACGTAGCCTTCACGGTCGCCAGCGTTGAGCCAGTCGCCTATCAGCCACATCAGCCCCTTCTGGTAGCGGGCGATCTCGTGGCCCGCAGCCTCCCACAGCTCCGGCGTCCATCCTTCGCGGACGACGAGGCCGGTCTCCGTGATCTCGTAGCCTCCTTGCTTTGTCTTCATGTTCACCCGACCCCCTTCACAGAAGACAGCGGGCCGACCAACGGGAACGCATGGTCTGAGATTGCGTAGAGCTTCGAAACTGGCTTCCCAGAGAGGAAATACCGAAGAGCGCCGCAGCACCGAAGGAACAAGTCGTTTCGCGCCGGTGAGCCGGCCCCGTACTTGCCTTTGTTGATGTGGTCGCGAATCCGGATCGCCGCTGAGTCCTTGGGGCTCGACGTTTCTCCGCTCTGCATCACGACCATAAAGTCGGCCAGGCGGTCGCGGTCCTGCGTGTACCAGGCGCTGGCGACGGCAGCTGTAGCAGGCGACGGAAACCTGTCCGGCCTTTTGAATGACAAGACGAACTCGATCGACTCGAGGAACAGCTGGTAGTAGTCCTGAAACTCCTTGCTCGGAAGTTTCGCGACCTTCCACCTCTCCCGGCCAGCCTCCTCCGTTTTGTATTGCGAGATAAGGAGATTGCACGTTGAGACCCGATGGGTGTCGCTGTCGATACCTGAAAAGTGAAGACGGTCGAGGTTCGTTCGAATGAGCCCGCCATCGATTGCGTGGATCGCTCGCCTTGGGAGGCCAGTGGTCACGTTCACCCAGACGCTAATCCCGGCCTGGACGATAGCCGTCAGCCTGTGCTGGCCGTCGGCCACAGTGCCGTCGTCGTAGAACCCGATCCCTTGGTGGGTCGGCTCCCAAAGGCCCTGCGCGATGATTGCACGAAGGATTTCGACGTCACCCTTTCGGATGTTTCGATTGCCTGTGTTGTTCTTCTCGAGCCACTCCGACGCGAGCTGCGGAGTTACCAACGTCATCACCGTCGTGATCTTTGGGCGATCGTTCTGCATCTCAATCTCCTTCTAAAAAACTGCACCCAATCAACCAGCGGCACGCGCCTCTGGAATGTCGTCCGTGTGTGGTGCCCCGTGTCGTGGGGCGGCCGGCTGTCACCCGTGCGAAAGGCGGGCACGCCAACAGCTGCCGGTGTTTTGTCGCGACCGCCGGCGGCGCTCTCCCCGGGGCCGGTGTGAGCAGCCCCTGCGGCCGGGAGCGGCCTGGCAATTTCAGTCCCCCGTGTAGTGCAGCGGGCCTATTGGCCCGAGCTTCTGGTCGATCACCTCGCGGCCCCAGCGGACGGAGAACGCCTCCTGGCACGCCTCCGCGTCCGCCTGCGGTCGCCGCCGGTACATGGCGGCCATGCTGACCTGATTCCGGATCCCGGCCGCCTCGTGACTGCTCGTCGCGGACAGGATCCGCTCGATCGCCGCCTCGGTGGGCCACTCGCCGGCCGTCTCGATGCCAATCATGGGTCGCTCCTCAGAACGGGATGTCGTCGTCGGGCACGTTCGACACGGCGTCGGCCTTCTGCGTCGGCGTCCGCTTGGCGACCGGCTTCGCCGCCGGGGCCGGATCGGCCGCGGAGAAGCCGCCGACGTTGCAGAACGTCCGCCCCGAGTTGCCGACCTTGTGGTAGACGCGGGCCTTCACCCTCCGGTCCTTCAGCGTCTCGGGCGAGGCGGCCTTCCACTCCGCCGGCGTCAGCCCGAGGGCCGCGACCAGCTCGCCGACGATCCGCGACGCCCACTGGACGCCCTTCGGGTAGTCCGCGAACACCAGGCCGTAGCGGCGGTCGTCGTGGGCCAGGTCGATGCGGATCCGCTTGGCGTCCTCCACGACCTTCGTGATCCGCAGGTCGTGCTCGCCCTCCGGGACCATGTCCCGCTCCTCCCGCGTTGCCGCGACCGGCTCAAAAAACTCGTTCAGGTCCCAGTCCATTCCGTCGACTCCTTCCCAGTGAGCCCGGCCCTCTCCGCATACGCTCGGATCGCGGCCTGGTGCTCGGTCGTGTACCTGTTGTGCCCGTATCGCTTCTCTGGCTTGCCGGCCTCGCGGACGGCCTGTCTCACGTCCCACTGCCCGAGGGCCGGGAACTCCGCCTGGGCCCACGCCCACAACTCCGACCAGCGGAGCCACGCGCGGGGCTCGGTGTCGCCGCGGAGCCGCGAGAACGTGAGCCACTCGACCCGGCTCATGTCGCCGCCTCCCGCCGCAGCTTCTCGGCCTGCTCGTGGAGCCGCAGGGCCCAGCCCTGGAGGCGGTCGGCCGCCTCGAGCAGGGCCGCGGCCCGGGACTCGTGCCAGCCAGTGGCCCGCCGGAGGACAAAGCCGTCGTGGAGGGCGACGTACAACTCGCCCGACACGTCGACGGCGTCGCCCTGGCGGCGGTTGACGTAGACGCCCTGGTCCCCGATCTGGGTCGCGAGCTCGACGGTGTGGAGGATCACGTCGCGGCCTCCGTCCGGGGCTCGATCTCGTCGTGCCGGGCGTTCGCGAGGTCCGTCAGCTCCGACCACTGGTCGTCAGTGATCTGGCCCTCGGAGAGCATGGTGTCGAGGCGCGTGACCATGTTCCCGAGGGACCGGACCGTCTTCGCCGTCCGGATGTGGCCGGCGATCTCCTCGACGTTCACCGGCTCGGCCTTCACCGGCTCGACCTTCACCGGCTTGGCCGGGGCCGGATCGCCGTCGGCCAGCCAGGCGGCGAGCTCGCGGCCGAACTGCTCGCCCGGCTTCTCCAGGAGCTTGTCCTGGAACTTCCCGGTCCGGTCCTTGATCACGTTCGCGATGTGCTCGGTCGAGATCTCGACCAGGAGGTCGAACTCATACTCGACGCCCTTCCCCTGCTCGGGGGCGAGGCCGACCCGCTGCGGCGACTTCTTGCCGCGGCCGTCGTCGACGGTCGTCCACTCGGTCTTCGACCGCATCGTCGCCAGGACGTGGCCCGGGTAGGCGAGGATCGCCTGGACGAGCCGCCGCTGGAGCGGCGTCCCCTCGGACCAGGCCGACCAGGTGTTCCCGCGGTACTTGGCCTTCGCGAGCTTCTCGATCTCCTCGAGCAGCGTCTGCCAGCCATGCGACAGGCTGTCGATCACGAGGACCGTGTAGCCGGCGGCCCCGGCCTCGCGGATCGCCGCGACGTAGCCGTCGATCGACTGGTCCTCCAGTTCGAGCACGTCGAACGCGAACCGGTCCGCGTACTTGCTCGCCGACCCGCGCTCCGTGTCGATCACCGCGATCCGGCCGCCGTCCCCGGCGAGGCCCGTCGCCACGCGGAGACTCGTAAACGTCTTGCCCGCACCGCTGGGGCCGAACACCGCCGCCCGCAGCTTCGCCTGTGCCTTCGTTGCCTTCTTGAATCCTGCCACAGTGACCTCCTCAGTCCTCGACCTTCTCGATCCCGACCCAGCCCACGCGGGCCAGCGTCTCCCGGTCCGCCGATCCCTCGGCGGCCGGGCCTCTCCATTCGCGACCGGCCTCCGGCCGGCTCCCTCCACGCCGCAGTCCGTAGCGGCGTTCGTCCTGCTTCACAGCCACGAGGTAGAGGCCGATCGTCACGACCCCGACCGTCAGGCCGGCGATCAGAAACGCCACCGCCACCAGCCAGACCCCGATCCACTGGCCGACGGTCATCGCCACACCTCCCCCGTCTCGTCCTCGAGGTAGGGCCAGCCCTGGTCCCGGGCGGTCTTCGCCTGGAGCAGGACGACGGTGTTCACCGCCGCCCCACGCCGCTCGACCTCCGCGATCAGCTCCGCGAGCGCCCGCAGCGGCCGCCACGCCGCCTTCGTCAGGTGGTACGCGAGGCGTCCGGAGCGGACGATCTCGTGATCCGCCTTGTGGGTGCAGCGGTGAAGGGCCGTGTCGTTCCGACTGGCAGCGCGTGGCATCCTTGCCTCCGTTCACGAGTGCAGCTCGTCGACCTCGACCTCGAGCGTGTCGCCGAGCGTCACTCGGCGGCCGTAGATTTCGGCCATCGCAGCGGCGGCCCCAGCGGCCTCCGCGTCTCCCGGCATCCGTTCCGTGTTGGCTTCCATGCCAATGCTCCTTGTCGCCTTTTGGGATCACACAAAAAAGCCGGCGTCAGCCGGCGAGCCCCGCGGACACGATCCGCAGGACCACGATCAACAACTCGATCCACACCTGGGCGTCCATGACGTACCTCCATGTACGAGACAACTCGACTTCCGTCGTGTCATCCATGACGCGACGGGGACTGTAGTGGAGTTATCGCCTTTTGGTCAAGGCCGCTTGAACAGAAAAAGAGAAGGGCGGTTTCGCCCGCGAAAACCGCTGCTAGCGGTGCTAGAAGGCGTCGCGGATCTGCTTCGCCTGGGAGATCAGGTCGGAGAGGTCGCCCTTCGAGATCCCCTTCGGGATGCGGATCCCGAGGTCGCGGGCGAACGCGAGCTGCCGTTCGGTGGGCGGATCACGCCGCCAGGCGTCCGGCCGTCGCGGCCACGAGAACGCGCCCGCGCTCCCGAAGACGGCGGCCACGCCGAACGAGACCTCGCGGCCCTTGGGGGTCGTGAGCGCGACAGACACGAGCACGAGGGCGACGCCGATCAGCACGACGGCGGCGAACAGGCGGACGAGATAGAGGAGAGACTGGACCACGGCCCCGCTCCGGTCAGGCGGCGCGGTTGCCCCTCGGTGGACGCCCGCCGCGTTTCTTTCGCGTCTGCCGGTTCTCCTTGGCGACGCGCTTCACCTGGTCGAGATCGTAGAACACGATCCGCGGGGATTCCACCTTCGACCAGAGAACGCCCTTTGACGCCAGTGTCCGGATGTAGGACGGTCCGCAGCCGTACTCGCGAGCGGCTTCGGTGGTCGTGCAGAGGTTGCGGCCCGACTTGTCGGTGATCATCGCCATAGCCTCCGATGCTATGCCTCACCCCCGGCCAATCAAGGCGGCCGGTTTGCCTCCGGCCCTCGCCGAACCATATGGTTCGACGAGCAGCCGAATACACCCGGAAGGGCTCGAACCTTCAACCTTCGGTTCCGTAGACCGATGCTCTACAGAACGCCGGGAGGTCAGGTCGTGCCGGATGTCCGGGGTGTTTGACGGCGCTCCGTCGGGCGGGACACTGGCGAATCACCTCGCCGCAGGAGGGGCATGGAGCCCCGAGGGCGGTACGCCCGAGGTCCACCATGTTCCGCCGATCAGGCCCCGACACCCTGGGGGAATACGCCCGCCACGGGTATTCGCTCCTCCGCGACGTGAAGCCGGGGACACTCCGCCAGTATGTAATCGTGGCCGACCTGGTCGAACGGTGGGCCGGCCGGCCGGTCCGTCTCGACGAGCTCGACGAGCAGAGCGTCTCGGAGTGGCTCCGCGATTACTCGGCGACCGTGAAGCCTCACACGGTGAAGGGGAAGAAAAGCATGTTGCTCGCCTTGTGGCGGGCGGCCTCCGACGACGGTCTCGCGAGCGAGCCGACCGCCCGCCGCGTCCGCCGGGTCCGCGTGCCCGAGCTGGTGCCCACGGCCTGGACGAAGACCGAGGTCGAGCAGCTCCTCGCGACGGTCGCCGGCCTCCCCCGCCGGCACCGCTGCGGCCTGCGGCGGTCGGTGTGGTGGGACCTGGCGGTCCGCGTGGCGTGGGACAGCGGCCTCCGCTGGGGCGACCTCGTGGCCCTGCGGGTCGATCAGATCGGGCCCGACGGGACCGTCTCGCTCACCCAGAGCAAGACCGCGAAGGTCTCGACGTTCCGCCTGTCGCCGACCACGCTCGAGGTCCTGCGGGCCACGCTCGCGGCCTGCCCGCGTGACCTCGTGTGCCCGTGGCCGGCGAGCGGCGAGACGTTCCGCGACCAGTTCGCCCTGATCGTCCAGAAGGCCGGGATCCGTGCCGGGACGTGGAAGTGGATCCGCCGCGGGTCCGGGAGCGATGTCGAGCAGCAGCTCCCCGGGGCCGGGCACCGTCACCTGGGGAACACGCGGGCAGTGTTCGACCGGTCGTACGCGGACCCGAAGATCATCGGCCGGACGACGCCCGCCCCGCGCGAGCTGCTTGTCCGCGCGTTGAGTTGTGAACCTAGAGAAAAGGCGGGGGGGGGGCATTCACAGAATCCGCCGCCGGATAGCGTGAGGCGCCGCGTCGGGTGAGCGGTGCTCGACCTGGTGCTGCCGCAGCAGCTCCCGCGGGACCATCCGCTGCACCACCTCCGCCGCCGTCGCGAGGTGCTCGGGCGTGACGCCCCGCGGCCGCCGGCAGCAGTGCGTCGCCGCTGCCAGCGTCGCCGCCCGGTGGACGTTCACGATCCGCGAGTCGTACTCGAGGTCCGCCCGGACCGGCCGGTCGCCGACGACATCCACGACCCGGCCTTCGTTGTGGTAGTTGATCACCTCGACGGCCGTCCCGGTGCCGATCCCGCGGAGCGTCGCCAGGGCCGGGGCGTGGGCCGCCAGCCGCCGCTGGCCGCAGACGAAGACATAGGCCAGGTCGATGCCCGTCGCCCGCGAGAACTCGCGGACGGTCTTCCCCGTGCCGTGGAGGTCGACGAACAGCGTCCCCGGGGCGAGCTGCCTGGCGTAGCGGACGAAGGACTCGCTCGGCCGGCGGAGGGTCTCGCGGCTGGCGTGGAAGATCCCGACCGTCCCGCGGTAGATCGCGTGATAGACCTCCGCGAGCAGGATCGCGTCGCGCGAGACGAAGAAGATCCGCTCCGGCTGGGCGATCGCGGCGTAGTCGTGGACCAGGGCCGCGGCCGTGAGCAGAAACGGCACGTTCGCCGCCGCTGCGCCGTCCCACCACGCGGCCTCGTCCGATCCGGCTGGGTGGGGATTCTGGAGCCGGGCGGCACGGGCTGCCGCCGCGATCTCCCACAGGCCCGCCTTCTCCCAGGCCTGCTCGGCCGGCGTCAGCCTGCCGCCTGTGTAGCGTTCGGCCCGCAGGCCAGCGTCCCGCGGCTGCTCCCAGTCGCTCCGCGGGTTGTCGCCGACGTGGAGGTCCGCCTGTCGGGCCTGCTCCGATCGCCACCAGCGGCCCGTCCATTTGTCGTCCCAGCTCGTGACGATGTCGACTGTCCGTGGGATCCCGATCCGGTCGGCCAGCTCGCGGACCTGTTCTGTGGAGAAGTAGGTGTCGCTCACGATCCGGTCCCCGGGCCGGACCCGCGCGACGTTGTCCGCGATCGCGAACGCGCCCCGCAGCTCGGCCGCCCACTCGTCGCGGGCCAGGGCGTCGACGCGGCCCGCGTCCCAGCCGGTGATCGCCCGGACCTGGCCGAAGATCCCGCTCCAGGTCTTGTCGCTCCGCCGCTCCGCCTCCTGGCGGATCGGGACGTAGGCCGGGCCGCCCACGGCCTCGAACAGCCGCCACGGCTCGCCGCAGGCCCGTCCCATGAGCGTGTCGAAGAAGTCCCAGGAGGTCATGCCCACATCCTCCCGGGGCGGCGGCGGCCGTCGACATCCGACAGGCCCTCGGCCTGGCCGCACATCCACGGCGAGGCCGCGTAGCAGCCGATCCGCCGCTCGCGGTGGAGGATGCCGTAGTGGTGGTCGACGTGGTGGCGGGCGGTCCACAGGGCCGGATCGGGCCGCAGGTGGGCCTGGAGCGTCGCCAGGGCCTCCCGGCCGATCACGGCGTAGGCGTGGGTCCGGTTGACGTTCCGCCCGCGGACGAGCCCCGGCGGGCCCGGCTCCGGCTTCGTTAGGTGCTGGCCGCCGAGGTAGAGCTGGCCGCAGTCGGCCGGCAGCTCGAGGGCCGCCAGCCGGTCGGCGAAGTCCGGGACGAACGTGGCGTCGTCCTCCAGGACGAGGATCGAGTCGATGTCGATCGCCATGGCGTAGTCGATCACCGCTCGGTGTGAGCGGTAACAGCCCCACGCGCCGGGCGTGGTCTTCCACCAGGCCGGCGGCGGCTCGGCCTGACCGTCGACGGCCGGGTAGGGCAGGGCGTCGAGCCGGCCGGCGAGCCGGTCGTAGAACGCCGCCAGCCGGTCGGGCCGGCGGGCGAGCGAGATCACGACGGCGAGGTCGAACATGGCGGCGCCTCCGCGGCCTCGACCTCCGCCAGGCAGGCCGCGTATCCGGCCAGGTCGACCGGCGTGTCGGCGCTCTTCGCGGCGCCTTGGTGGCGGGCGAGCTTGTCGAGGATCATGATCTGGGCCCAGTCGGCCACCGTCAGCGGCTCGCGGAGCTTGTGGCCGAAGATCGCGTTCACCGCCGCGACCGTCTTCGCGAAGTGATCGGCCGGTGGGCCGTAGGTCGTGCGACGCTGGCGGATCGTGCGGCTGGCGATGTCGAGCAGCTGCTCGGCGATGGTCTCGGGCAGGACGGCCACGGGTTGCTCCTCGAGGTAGCGGACCATGCGGATCACATGGACGAGCCACGAGGCTAGGGACCCGCTCGTCCCAGTCCAGGCGCCCGAGAACCGCCGGGCCTCGTGCTCCGCCTGGTCGAGCTGCTCGGGCGTGAGCCAGACCGCCGGCCTCATGAGCTGCGGACCTTGCCGTCGGCGGTGATCCGCTGGTTCGCCACGTCGAACGAGCCGTCCGCGTGGATCGTCGCGACCGCGAACCCGTGGTTCCACTTGTTGATCCTGGCGTACTCGGGCCGCAGATCGCACAGGCAGCCGGTCGACCAGCAGAACACCTCGGCCCCGAACATGTCGGGCTCACAGTGGCCGCTCGTCCGGTGGCCGTGGCCCTCGAGGACCGTATGGTGAAGCCGGAGGAACGCCCCGCGGGCCTGGTTGACCGGGGCCGAGATCCCCTTGCCCTTCTCGTGGCCGTGGAGGACCGGCAGCTTGCCGGCCATGATCGGCCGCTGGTCCTTCACGAGCTCGATCCCGTGCCGGCCCAGGTGGAGCCAGTGGTCGAGGCCCATCTCGGGCTCGTCGCTGATCTCGGGGGCGTGCTGCCACAGCCAATGCTCCCACCGCTCCTCGTGGTTCCCGGCCTTGAAGACGACGGGGATCTCGGGAAACGTCTGCCGCAGCCAGCCGAGCAGCTCGCGGATCGCGACGAGCTCGCCCTTGAAGTTCCGCCTCGCCGGATTCTTGGTCCACCGCGAGATCGCGTAAAAGTCCGCCGTGTCGCCGTTCAGGACGAGGGCCTCGATCTTCTCGCCGACCAGGGCGTCGACCGCAGCCCGGACGGCGGTCTCCGAGTGGTAGGGGACGTGGATGTCGGACAGGATCCCGACCGGCCCGGTCACGTCGAGGACGTGGGGCTCCCAGCCGTCGGCCTTGCTAGCCGGCATGGCGAAGACCTGGCCGGCCTGTCGGGGCGGGCGAGCCGTTCCGCCGACGCGCTCCAGGCTGCGTCGCTTTTTCTTGCCCATCAAGCCCAGGGCGTAGCGGATCCGCAGGCAGGCCTGCTCGAGCGTCAGGGCGCCGTTACTCTCAGCCTGAAGGCGGCGGCCGAGGGTCTTCGCCGGGGCGTCCGGGTGCAGGGCCACGAGCTTCCGCGCGAGGTGGGTCAGATCGTCGCCGGCCTGTTGTCCTTTGCGGGGCATCCTTGCCTCCTGGTGGTGTGTCTTCTGTCAGCCGCCGAAATAGAACTGCGCCGCTGCCTTGCCGGCATCGCGGACGGCGTATTGCACCTTCGCCCCGGCTTCGTTGAGCCACTTCTTCCGCCCGTCGCATCCGCACCCGCCGGGCTTGCCTTCCGTGCGGGTCAGCCGCTCGACGCGCTCCTGCGTGATGCCGACGCTGGTCAGGGCGTTTTCCACGAGGTCGCCCACCATGACGGGCTTCCATTTCTTGACCGGCACGGGTCGGCACTCGCGGTATGTCGGCAGTCGCTTGGCGCGGTAGCCGCAAACGTGGCACGTCTGGTGCGGGTTGTCGAAGTTGCAGAGGCTCATTGGATGGTCGCCGTTGCCACATGCGTGCCGTTGCCGTACCCAACTAACGCGGGATCGGCTATCGACAGCGCAAACGTCTTGCCAGAAGGCGAGCACACAGGCGTGGATTCGCAGTCGTCGCAGTCATTTGGCAGTTGTTCGGGTGCTATGCGTCTTGCATTCAAAATGTTGTTATGCGTCCACGACATATACATTCCGCCGAACCACGCCCGGCATTGCTTGATGCACGTTTCGCAGTTTTCACGCAGCGGCGCTACATATATGGGCAGGAGTCCGCTGTGGCATGGGTAGAGGCCGATTTGAAAACCGATGTCGTAAAGCCCGGCCTGCGTCTGGAGAGCAGCGAAACTCCAATAGTTGCCAGTGCCAGGTGCCACATACGTTCCCGAAAAGTCGGGAAGGCCCGCCGGCCGGTCGGTTGTCCATTCGTCCGTGATTTCGACCTCGATCTCGTCAGGCGATTCGCCATCCCCTTGACAGCAGACGTTGCAGGATTGGCAAACTCCGTTGTTGTTTTCACTGCACCCTGAAAAACGCCAATCGGGCTCGTACTGGCCGCCTGAAGTTACGCTGATCGACGGCTTGCCGGATGGCGTTGCCGTAAACGAAAACTGCGAACACGATTCAATGGGCTCGTCTGCGATCCAGTCTTGATGACATCCAAGCGAATAAGCGCCGCTTCCCAGGCCGCCGTAGCATGGCGGGCCGAGTTTCACAACCGGCCGTTCGCCCTCGCCGCGATACCCAACGTAAAGTTGCAACTTGCTGTTTGTTGGCTCTTTAAACCAGACAGGCCCGAGCAAAAACGGAACCGTCCACCCTCCGCAAAACTGCGTTGTGTAAACGCAATAGGACGGAACGGAATAGTATTGTCCGTCTACTGCAAACGGGATGTTGTATTGCCCGTAAAAGTCCTTCGTCGCCGCTTCGCACGCCGCCGCGTTGGAGTCCTTAAACCGCTCCAGCACAATCGACTGCCCGTTAAGGTAATGCCCGCAGCAGTCGTTTGTCTCCCACATCCAGGCGAGATAGCCGTCGCCGCCGTCTTCGACCGTCAGTCCGGTGATCTTGCCGAAATCGGGCGATTGCGGATCGTCTTCGACGGTGGCCGTAATCACCGCTCCAGTTCCGTCGCTTGGTGTGTTGTAGCCTTGACTGATGTTTACCGTGACGGTGGCAACGTAAGGCGGCAGGCTCGCGTCTTCCCGGTAGTATTTGCCGCCGTTGGTCAGCTCCACCGCGAGAATCGTGCCATCCAGCTTCCAGTATTCACCACCGTAGTCCACCTGCACGCTGGTAATCGGGCCGCCCTTAAAGTATTCGCCGCCTTCCGAGATCGTCACGGCAACTATCCCGCCGCTTCCGTCCACTTCGGTGACGAACGCCAAACATCCGCCGCTCCGCGCGTCTCCGTCGACGATGTCGATTGGCACAAAGTCTCCTTCGGCATACGCCGCCCCCGGCGTGTCAACGGCAATCGACGTGACGGCCCACACTGCCGAACCCGACGGCGATGCCACACCTTCAGTCAGTGTCACAGACAGCGAAGCCCCATCGCCTCCTGTGCTGATCACGGACGCCGACAGGGTTGGTTCCGCATTGTCTGTGACTAGAGCGAGCGACGCGCTCGACCCCTGCTCGCTGCCCTCTGCAAGTGTGATAACAACAGCATCCAAATGCGTGTAGTTGTCGCCGCCATCCTCAATCGTTACCGAGTCTACAAGCCATGTTTTTGCTAACGGCGGCGCCCCTGTTGCTTCGTCCAGCACGGCGGAAATGTCGGCACCAGATCCCGATGGCGAGTCGATGGCGAGAGTTATCGTGGGTTCGATTCGCCCAATCGTAATGTTTGCGGTAGCGGAGATTTCCACCGAATCACCTTCCGCCACATCGAAAAGCATAAAGTCACTTGGGATATAGCCTTCGCCGTCACTTACTACGGTGATGCCAGTAACCTCCCAGTAATCAAGGCCGCACTCGTCTGGCTGGGTTGCCTTCGTGACGGTCGCTTCCAGTGACGCCCCGCTGCCGGTATCGGTGTAAACCGATGCAGACAGCGTCGGTGCGGCCCGGCCGAGTTTCGCGTAGCCGCTCCCGCCGTCAGTCAGCGTCACGGCGGTGATCGGCCCGCGATCGTCCACGGGGTCGCTTTCTGGCGACGAATGTCCCGGCTCGTCAACCGTGCCAGACCCACCGCTGCCATAGCACGCGGAGAAAGACAGCGTGCATATCTGCTTTTTGCTGTAGTCGGTGAATCCGTCCAGCGTGACGGTAATCGTATCGGGCAGCGTCGCCCCGCTGGCGCATACGCAGGGGTCGCAGCACGGCGTACAGCCGAAGATCATCCCGATCGGATACATCCCAGCCGCGAACAGCATCACCGCCCACAGCGGAAGTAGTGTCGGATCGGCAGCGATAGCGGCGAGGATGTCCATTAGCACTCCGCGGCGATCAGGTACCACGAGCCATTCGCCGCCCGTGCCAGCGCCACCCACTTATCCGCCTGAACGTCTCCGAACTTGTTCACGCAGTCCGCGAGCGTCTCGGCCGGGCTTGTCGCCGTCTCGTTCGGCGGCGTGCCGTTTTCGTAGAGCGTGATCGTCGCAAGGCTTCCCTTGTCCCACGACGCGGTCGTCTTGCCGATCCGGACCGGATCGCCATCGTCGCCCGCCGTCCGCAGCGGCATGGGCGGGATGTCGCGGCTCCCGCCTTCGATGCGTTGGACGACGCTCTGGATCCGGCGGGCGCTCTCCCGCGTGATCAAAACGCCACGATCGGACCCGTCGAGACGGCGCGCCATGCGTCAGGCCCCCGGCGTGAAAAGTTCGCCGAACGGGGTCGTGAAGTCTTTCTCTTGGTAGACGAAAAACGTCAGCGCGTCGGGAGCCTGGCCGGCGGCCTTCGCCACGCCTCCTTCGAGGGCCACTGGCTGGCGGACCGGCTTCCCGTCCTGGCCTTTGATCTGTGCCCGCAGGCTCCCGGCCTGCGTCGGTTCTCCGTCCTCGTTCACGAGCTGGGCAAAGCCTATGTCCCACGGCTTCAGCGTCCACTCGTCGGCGCGGTACGCGAACTCCCAGGTGATCTCCCAGTAGACGTTCGTCTCGCCGTCCTTGTTCTCGATATTGAGCTTCTTAGAGCAGCCCTGGCACTTCCACGTCTTCGGCCCCCCGCCGTTCCATGCCGCGTCGTTGATCGCGTTGGTGTATTCGCGGGCCAGCTGCTGCCAGCCGGCATGGCTTGGGTAGTATTGGGTCAGCGTCAGCTTTTCCTCGGCCCGCTCGGCCTGGAGGCCCTCGAGCGGATCGCCTGCCGAGTTGGTCATAACGGCCCCGCCTTTGTCCTTGTAGACGGGCTCGGTGACCACACTCGACGATCCGCCCCAGACCGGCGGCTTGAACTCCATCGAGCCCGGCTTCGGCTCCTCGGGATTCTCCGGGTCGTCCGGCTTCTCGTCCGGGTTGGCCTTCTCGTAGTCGTAGGACACGACGTATAGCAGGCCCGAGTCGTCGGCCGGCTTGATGTCGAACGACTTCATGAGGGCCGACGGGTCGTCCGGGTGCTCGGCCTGGAAGCCGATCCCGGGGAAGTTCGAGATGTCGACCAGCGACTCCGTCGTGGAGTCGGTGCGAACAAAAAACGCCCGCTTGTAGGACGTGCCGTCCTTGAACTTGCCCGAGGCGCTCCGCTCACGCGGGATCTCTTCGGACCACAAAATCGCCATGTGTCAGCCTCCCGCCGCCGGAGCGAGGTCCGCGACTTCCATATCTTCGCCGTCGCCCAGGTCTTCGGTGTTGTCCGCGATCCGCTCGATCCCGCGGGCGATCCGCTCCTGGACCTGGTCGCCGGTGTCGCCCCGCATGATGCGGAACATCTCCTGGATCCCCTCGGCGCTGTTGGACTCGATGCCCTGGATCGCCTGCCGGATCGGCGTCGCATCGATCGTCTGCTGGACCTCGACGGTCTGCGTCGCGGCCACGTCGATCCCGTCCGCGGCCTCGCGGGCGGCCGCGATCGCCTGGTCGATCGTCTGCGTGAACGGCCCGGCGATCGCCTCGCCGGCAGTGGATCCGGCCTCGCCAAAGGCCGCGTTGAGGTTCTCGCCGGCGGCGTTGAAAGAAGAGGCGATGTCCCGGTTTAGTTGGCTGTTGAACCCGTCGAGGGCGGCCAGCGCCGTGTCGAGGCCCTGGGTGTCGAACCCGAGGGCGTCCGCGGCCGCCCGGATCGCCGTCAGGATCGCCTGGCCGATCCCGGAGAACACCCCGACCAACGTCAGGAACGCCCCCTGGATGAATCGCCCCACGGCGGCGAGCGCCGACCCGACCCGACTCGCGGTGTCCCAGACAGCGCTCCACTGCCCGCCGACCTGGGAGACGTAGTTCCAGACCGGCGTCGCCTGGGCAACGAAGGCGTCGGCCACTTCGGCAAAGTATCGCGCCCCCTGGAGGATCCCCTCGCCGATCGCCTGGCCGATGTTCGCTCCGCCGACATTGCCGATCAGGTCCGTGAACGCCGTCGTGACCGAGGTCACCGCCGGAGCCAGGTAGGCGACGACCTGGTTGATCACGCCCTGGATCGCGGCCCGGGCCCGGTCGAACGAGTCGCCCATGGTGTCGACGTTGCCGGCCTGGGCGTTCGTGAGCGACAGGCCGAACCGATCGGCCTCCGCCCGGGCCGCCTGGATGCCGGCCGCCCCCTCGTTGAACAGCGGCAGGAGCTGGGCCCCGGCCCGGCCGAAGATGCGGACGGCGGCCGCGGCCCGCTCGGCCTCGGTCGGGAGCTCGGAGATCGCCTGGGCGATCGCCTCGAACTGCTGCTCGGCCGAGAGGCCGTTGAGGTCGGCCACCGAGAGGCCGATCCGCTCGAAGGCCGCGGTGGCCGTCCGGGACCCGGCCGCGGCGTTGGAGAACGCGACCTGGGCCCGCGTCATCGCCCCGCCGATCTGGTCCATCGATACGCCCACCATCGACCCGGCGAGCGTCAGGCCCGAGAGCTCGGCGTAGGTCAGGCCCAGCCGTGCCGCAAGGTCGTTCTGGGCCGACACGGCCTCGGTGGTCGAGCCCACGAGACCGGCCAGAGACTGGGCGTATTGTGAGACGGTGGAGGCGATCGACCCGAAGAGCTGGGCCCCCTGGATCGCGACGAGGCTGTTGAGCGGGCCCCGCAGGCTCGCCACGCTGGCCTCCATGCGGCGCATACTCGCGGCGGCGCTGTTCACTCCGGCAGTCAGGCCGGACGTGGACGCGGTGAATACTGCTCGGACCTTGCCGATTGTCGAGGCCATTACTTCGCGTCCTTGCGTGGTCTGGGCTTCGCTAGGTGTTTCAGCTTCGCCAGCTCGCGGGCCATCTCCTCGGGCGTCTGCGTCGGCCGGCTCGGGTCATACGTTGGGAGGAACATGTCCTCGAACTCCTCAGAGACCTTCGCGTTCAGGGCCCGGCAGACGAGGGCCGTCGCCCGGCCGGTCCGCCGCCATTCGTTGCCGAACGGCTCGAGCCGGTAGAACGCCAGCCACCGCCTGACCTGGCGGACCGACAGGGTCCGACACAGGTCGGAGACGTTCGGGATTCTGTGGTGTGCGGCGAGCCGGTGGACGAACGTCAGCCAGGGCTCGCCCCTCAGTTTCCCTCCTCGTCCTTGACGGCCTTCTCGTCGTTCCGCAGCACCGTCTCCCACGCCTTCACATAGAGCCACATGAGGAGACGCGGGCTGGTGGCGAGGACGGCCGGGATGTCGGCGTCCTTGTATCGCCGCTCCCCGCGTTCGTCCGCGACGCAGATCGCCACCGTCCGGGCGATCAGCTCGGCCGGCGGGTCCTTGCCGTCGAGCTGCCGGTGGGCGACCGAGAGCGAATGCCACTCCTCGAACGACGGCCAGCGGAGGCGGATCGTCGACTTCGAGCGGGGCGGCGTCACTTCGATCGGCTCGTCCGCGATAGCGAGCAGGTCATCCAAGGGCTTCGGCATGTCATGCACCTGTGAACTGAAAGGTCGCCGTACCACGGAGGAGCTCGCCGACCGAGCCCTCGACCTCGAACGACATCAGGATGGCTTCCCACTCGAGCCCTCCGCCGTCGAAGTTGACGACGAGTGGAGCCTTGGTCCCGATGTCGCTCACCGCATACGGCGGGCATCCGAGCAGCCTGACCGATACGGTCCCCGGGTCAATCGCCGTACACTCCAGCTTCTTGACGACGCGGGAGTCGACGCCCGTCCCGTAGATCGTGGCGCTGACGGTGGTGGCTTCGGTGGTCACGGCCTGGGCCGGGGACGCCGTGAAGCCGACGAGCGAGCCAATCGGATTGCCGTCGAAGGAGACGGTCGACCCCTGGGACACGCTCGCCATGGTGCCCCCGTGATCAGGATCCGGCCGGGATCGACACGAAGGTCGCCGTCCCCTTCACGAGCTCGCCCACGGCGTACTCGACCTCGGCCTCGGTGCAGCGGCACTCGACGCCGTCGATGGTGTAGTTGTTGCCGGCGGTCGGAGCGGAGGAGGTCAGGAACGAGCAGGTGATCGTGGTCGTGATCCCGCCCACGGATCCGGCTCCGCTGTCCGGCAGGCCGTCGACGTAGACGCGATTCGATCCGGCCGGCAGGTCCAGAGTCGAGGCGTCGAGCCGGTTGCTCGAGCTCGTCGGGTCGGAGCCGACCTTCTTGATCTTGACGTTCGTCAAGTCCGAGACCGGCATCGTCGGCGTGTTGCCGTTGGCTGGCGTTGGCATCAGCTACCCCCCGGGGCCTTGTAAACGTAGGTGGCCGTCCCCTTGACCATGTCGCCGACGGCGTACTCGGTCTCGACTTCGGTGCAGACCCAGCCGGTCGCGCCAGGCTCGGACGGCTCGGGAGCCACGCCAAAGAAAGAGCATGTCACCGATTGCGTGACGCCCCCGTCGTCGGCCCCGGCGCCGGCGTCCACGAGCGGCGCGTCTTCGTAGATCCGCTGGTTGTCCGAGAGCGTGGTCACGTCGACCTTATTCGACGAGCTCGCCGGATCTGCGGCGCTCGTCTTCACCTTGACGTTCGTGCAGCCGGCCGGGAGCGAAGGGCCGGGCGATGGGAGCGAGGACAGGACGGCCATGGGATCACTCCATCCAAGAGATCGACAGGGTCAGCTCGACGACGTAGGCGAAGGGCTTGTTCTGCCCCTCCTCGAACACGGGGTCCGAGTCCTTGCTGTCGACGATCAACACGCGGGCGATTGTCAGGTCGCCAGAGGCCCCGGCGAAGTTGCGGAGCTCCCGCCGGCAGGCGAGGGCCAGCTCGTGGGCCTCGGTGTAGGTCGCCCCGTAGACCTCGACGGTGAACGTCCCGGTCGTCAGCGTCTCGGAGTCGGCCTCCAGCGTGTCCTCGTCGGCCTGGCCGGCCTGGGAGAACATGAGGTAGGGCGGGTCGCCGGCAGGCCCGAGGAGCGGCCAGGCGTCGCAGCCGGTGGCCGACTCCAGCGTCTCGCGGAGCCAGGTCTGGATGAGCGTCTCGCCGGATCCTGGCATGGGTTAGCCCTTGTATCCTGGGTTCTTGCCGGAGGCGAGCTCGGCCGCCGCACGCTCCAGGCCGACCCGCAGCTCCTCGACCAGCCGCGAGGCGACCGGGCCGCGAATCTCGTGGAACGTCTGGTCCATCATCCGGCGGGCGGCCATGCGGGTCGTGCCGAACTCGTGCCAGATCGCCTTCCGCGACTCCATCCCGTACTTGTATCCCAGCCCGGCGACCGCGGCCCCGGTCTTGTTGTTGCCGATCCACCGCGCCCGCGTGGTCACCGCACGCCGCAGGGCACCAGTGAAGAGACGACGCTCGCCCTTGCGGCGGCGGCCGCGCCGCGTGCCGACCGGGGGCGTGTTGGACCGCAGCCGGGCCACGCCGTTCGCTGCTTTGATCGCGCGGCGCATGCTCGCCATCATGTGCTTTTTGCCGATGTGCCGCGGCAGCTCCTGGTAGTTCGCGGCGAGCGCCCCGATCTGTGACGACAGACTGCCGAAGTTCAGAGAGATCATGCTGCCTGCTCCTCCACGGACAACTCCATCGCCTCGCGGAATCCCTGCTCGATCACGCCCGAGATGTAGAGCAGGCGGTCGTCCCGCGAGAGCCACCGCAGCCGCCAATTCGCCTGGAGGCCCGGGTAGTAGCGGATCATGACGGTGGCCGAGGTCGTGCCGCCGACCTGGCCGCGGCGGGCCTGCTCGTTGTACGAGAGCGCGTCGTATGACCCGAAGGTCCGGCCGACCTCCGTCCACTCCTGGACGAGCTCGCCGACCGCGTTCCGCGTCTCCGTCGGAGACTCGATCGCGAACAGCTCCCGCATCCGGCCCGAGGCGACGACGCCCATCACCAGGCCCCCGAATGGCTGGAGGAGGCGAGGAGGGCGTCGAACGCCTGCGGCAGCTCGACCGAGCCATCCTCCGCGACGATCCCGCGATTCTTGAACGTGTGCTCGACGAACATCAGGAGGGCCGCCTTTACGTTCGGCTCGATCGGGTCGCCCGGCTCGACGCCGCCCCAGTAGGTCACGACGACCTTTCCGGAGACGTTCGCCGGGATTGTCACCTTCGCCGGCATGGCGTCCTCGTCGACCTCGAGGTCCCCGGCGTCGACCTCCTCCCCGCCCACGGTCACGACCAGGTCGTAGACCGAGCCGGTCAGGAGCGGCGGATTCGGCAGATGGAGAACGCGGCCCGCGGGGACCTCGGCCCAGGTCGCACGGTACTCGGTGGCGACCAGCGTCTGGCCGAGCCGCTTCTCGATGTAGCGGCGGCCGGCCGCGATCTTGTCGGCGATCAGCGTGTCGAACTCTGTGAACGCCTCGTTGATCGCGAGCTGGAGCTTCGCCTCGGAGAGCGTCACCGGCTCGGCCGAGGGCGTGGAGATCACGCGGACGGTGTCGGGCTTGCTCACGAGGCGGCCTCCTGGATGGTGGTCGACGCGATCACCTTCGGGGTCACCTGGTCGAAGACCACGCTCCCCGCGAACATGACGTAGGCCGTGTCGTCTTCGCTGCCGGACCCGGAGCCGCCGTCGAGTGTGCCGACCTCGACGGTCCAGACGCGGCGGCCGAACTCCTCTAGGTCGGCCGGGTCGACCGTGGCGACCACGGTCACAACGCCGTCGCTCCCCGTGGCGTCGAACACGTCGAGCAGGATCTCGTCGTCGCGGCTCGTGGCCGTGGCGTAGAGGTCGCCGGCCGGGAGATCCTCGCCGGTGGCGAAGGTGACGATCACCTCCCGGGGGCCCGAGCTGCTGTTGAGGCGGATCACGCGGCTCGTCGATCCCGACAGGCGGACCTTAGTGGGCATGTCTGGCGCTCCTGGTCTCGACCGCCGGGGCCGCCACGGCCCGCTCCATCCGCCGGTCGCCGGCCTGATCGAGCAGCGGCCGCTGGGTCTCGCGAACCGCGAGGCCATCCTCGACCAGCCGCTCCGCGAGTCCAGAGGTGGCTTGGATCACGACGCCGGCCCGGTAGCCGCGGTAGGCCTTCACGAGGCGGATCGGGTGTAGGTCGGCCACAGGGTTCTCCTGAAACGCAACGGCCCGGCGGAGGCATCCATGCCCCCGCCGGGCGTTCTGCGTGGGGGCGTCGCGAGAGATCAGCTACCCGCCTCGACCAGCTTCGCCACGAACGAGGCGTCGTGGTTGACCAGGCCGAACCGCTGGAGGCCGCGGAACTTCACGGCGTCGGTCGCGAACCCGGCGTGCTCGGAGGCCGAGATCACCAGGCCGTTCGCCTTCACCGCGACGGCGGTCGCCATGGCGAAGTCGCCGTAGAGGGCCAGCGTCCCGGCCGGCAGGCCGAGGCACTTGTAGACCGGGGCGCCCATGACGGTCGGGAGAACCCGCTCGCCGATGGTCGTCGACTGCGACACGACCGAGCTCTTCATGAGGTGCTCCCAGCCGGCGGACGACACGACCCAGGCCGTGTTCATGGCCCGGCTGTCGATCTTGCCGACCACCGAGGCCAGGTCCGCACCGTCGTAGTCGGTGCCGGCCTCGACCTCGTTCGCACCCGGGACCTCGTCGACCAGGCCGTCGATGCCCTTGCCGACATCGCCCTGGAGCCAGACCTCGTCGACCTTCTTCGCGATCGCCAGACCGAACCGGTTGGCGGCGAGCTGGGCCAGGTTGACCACCGCGGCCGAGTCCTGGATGAGCTCGTTCGAGAAGGACAGGATCCGGCCGGCCTTGTGGAGGTTGATCGTCACCTTGTCGGTGGTGGCGTCGTCCTCGGTCACGGCTTCGTGCTCGTCGAACCACTCGGCCGCGATCTCGCCGATCTTCGGGATCTCCAGCGTGTGGCTGGAGGTCGTGTAGACCTGGGCGAGCTGGAGGCCGACCGACTGGTAGCCGAGAACGTCGATATAGCCCCTGAACAGCTCCGGCGACACGAGCTCGGCGCCCTGGCCGTCGTACGTCGGGCTGGTCTCGCCCATCGCCCGGGCCTCGGCCATGTCGCCGCGGGCGAGGGCCCGCAGGAACCGGCCGGCCTTCTCCGCCGCCTCGGTCGTGCCGAAGCCGCGGAGCGACTTGCCGGCGATGTGGATCGCCGGGCCACGCCGCGACTCGGCCTTCTCGGCCGTCTTGCGGCTGTCACTGTCGCTGGTGGCGGTCACCTGGCGGAGGGCCGCGACCTTGTCGTCGAGGGCCTTCTCCGCGGCGGCCTCGTTCGCGACCTCGACGGCGCGAGCGGCGCGCTCGTTGAGACGCTCCTCGATCTTCGCCTTCTCGGCGTCGTCGGCGGCCGGCATGGCCCGGAGGGTCTCGATCTCGGTTGCGATGCTGGCGGCCTCGTCCTGGAGGCGGAGCTGCTTGGCGGAAGGCATGGGTCGCGTCCTTGCGTGTGGGTGTACGGAGTCCGAAAGACGCCCGCACGATAAGAGCGACCACCCGACCGGCGAAGTTGGCCGCGTTCTACGGTAGGACGTTTTCTCAGCGTGTCGGGCAGCGGCCGTCCGGGCACGCCTCGGGCACTCGGCCCGTCACCCGCGACCGCTTGCAACGGTCACACTGGCAGCGGCAGATCTGCTCGACGCGGCCGTCGGGCTTCCACACACCGCGGACGCAGGTCTGCCCGCAGTCGCACGCCTGCGGCGTCGGCTGCGGCGCCGGTGCTGGCGGCGTGGCCTCGACGAGCATCGACGCCCGGGCGGCTGAGACCGCCGCGGCCGCGCGTGGGTGCTCGAGGTCCGCGGCCTGCGGGTCGGCCGAGAGCCAGGTCAGGAACGCGATCAGCCAGCGCCAGAGCGTCATAGCGTGTTTCCGTTTTCCAGAATCCGGAACCCGTCGCGGTCGACGCGAGCATGGACGACGCGGGTCGTCGGCTCGGCCGGCGGCGGCTCGGCGACGATGGCGATCCAGAGCAGGTTCTTCGCGGCCTTGGCGATCCAGCGGAGGAAGGGCCGGTCGGGCGGCGTCGGTGTCGGGGCGGGCCGCGAACTGGTCCACCAGCCGGCGGCGAACACGATCACCAGGACGAGCAGCGTCGAGCGGTTGATCTGCATGGGATCCTCAAAGGGCAAGGCCGAGCGCCGGGGCCGCGTTGGCCTGGTCGGGCGGGGGCGGGGTCAGAACGTCGTTCGAGAGATCACGCCAGCCGAAGCCGGCCACGGAGCCGACGGCGAAGGAGTCGGGCTGGTTCGCGAGCATCCGCTCGACGGTGGCCCGGCGAACCCAGAACGAGCCCTCGGGCATGTCGGCCGGCCACTTCGGCCCGGAGATCCACCGCGGCCCCCAGGAGTTGAGGCAGAGCAGGGCATCATCGGGCGAGCCGTTCTTGGCGTAGCGGACCGCCACGAAGGCCATACAGTGAGCCCACTGGCCCGAGGCTTTCGCGTAGGCGTGCTGGTCCCTGACGGACTCGAAGCCAACCAGGCTACAGACCGGGATCGGAAAGCCCGCCTCGATCGCCGCGGCCGCCTCGGCGAACGTCTTGACCATGGCGACGTGCTGGGCCGGGTGCTTCTTCGCGAGCGCGTCGAGCCTGCCGCCGTCACCCTGGCCGCCGTTGCCGTAGGCCCCCCACTGCTTCGCCCGGTCCGGCGAGTAGACGCGGAGGTCGTGGCCACCGACTTGTTCGCGGTAGACCACGCCCCAGTCCTTGACCCACCTGGCTGCGGCCGCGCCGTACGAGCCGTCGCTCCAGCCGCCGACGGCCGCTTTGCCGTCGCCCGGCTTGCCGCGGGCCTCGACGCGCGAGCCGCCGTAGATCGCCTCGGTGGCCGGGAACGGCGGCGGGTTCGCCAGCCGGCCGGTCTCCCAGTCGACACACTGGGCGATCCAAATCCCATGGGCCCAGCCCCATGAGACGCAGTCCCCGATCCCCTGCCGCTCGACCACCCAGGGCTTCGCGTAGAGGGCCTGGTGGGCCTTGTAGGCGGAGCGGTACAGAAACGTGTCGACGCCCTTCGTCTCGCGGAGCGTCTCGGCTCCGGCGTCGCGGAACATCGGCTCGGGCAGCTCGCGGAGGAACGCGGCCACGCCTTCGGGGTCCGGCCGGTAGCCGTAGTCGGCTTCGCCGTCGAGGCCGAACCAGCCGCCGGCAGGCCGGGCCCGCAAACCGCCCACGAGGTACGCGGCGGCCACGCCCAGGAGCAGGACGAACGCCAGGAGGCGGAGGTGGCGGGCGTCAGCGCGAGACATCGGCGGCCCTCGCGATCTCGCGGTAGGCGGCGACCCAGGTCGACCGCTGGGCCGGGGACAGCGGGGCCCCGCTCGTGCCGGCGGTCCGGTCCAGGTACTCGCGGATCGCCTCGCGGGCCCGGGGATGCTTCTCGCCGAGCGAGACGCCCTTCCAGCGGAGGGCCTTGGCCCGGGTCCGCAGCTCGTCCCACGCCACGCCGGTCCGGATCAGCGGCTCGGCCTGCTGGCCGTCGTGCTCGAGCTCGTCGGCCAGCTCCGCGAAGTGGGCCGACACGGCCGCGGCGTCGGCCGCCGCGTCGGGGCCGACGAACATCCCGCGGAGGTTGATCGCCGGATCCGGGGCCGGGCCGGGGGCGGGCGTCGGCGACTGCGGCTCGGACCGGGCCCACATCACGGCGGCGGCGGCGAGCAGCGCCGCCCCGACCAGGTGACGCCGTTCGATGGTCGGGGCCTTCTCGGCGAAGGCCGCGACGAGATGGCCGATCCGGTCGCCGGCGAACAGGTAGACGGCGGCGGCGATGAGCGCGACGGTGATCACTTGGACCTCACGAGCGGGAGGAGCTGCTCGATCGCCCCCGAGGCCAGCGCCAGCACGAGCGAGCGAACGGCAGGCCGGGCCACGATCCAGACGGGCCAGGCGATCGGCGGGACGGCCCGGTCGGCCACGGCGTCGAACAGGTCGCCGACGGCCTCCAGGGCGAGGGCCTTCTTCTGCTCGCCGGTGAGCGTGGTCACCGTGTCGAGCACGGCCACGACCAGGCGGAGGAGGCCGACCATCAGCTCGCCGAACTCCGCCCAGGTGAGGCCGTCGGCGGACACGGCCCGGGCGGCCGACACGAACGCGGCGATCTTGTCGAGCAGGCCGGCACGGTCTCCGGCCGCTGCGATGGGGGCCTCGGCGATCATTTGCGCCTCCAGATGGTTTCGGCTGGCACGACCTGGCGGCGGCGTTGCCGGCAGGTCTGGCACTCGACGTACTGGACCTGTTCGTGTCCGCACCGCTTCGAGCTCTCGACGCGGCAGCGGCCGCCGCACTTCGTGCAGCGGTTAGCCGGCATGGGTCCGCATCCTCGCGACGGCGGCCGCCGCGGCGGCCCTGGCCCCGGCGAGCGTGGAGACCTTGAACGAGCGAGCGGCCGCCGGCGCGGTGTCGACCGAGACGATCCCCTCGGGGAAGTCGTCGATCCAGACATCGACCTCGACGCCGGCGGCCTTGGCCGCGTCGCGCTTCTGGGTGCCCGTGCCGCAGAGGATCATCTGGGCGACCTCGAGGTCGCCGAACGCGAGCCGCAGCTCGTGCCGGTTCTCCTCGGTGTCGTCGCGGCGGGTGATGCACACCACGCGGTTCCCGCGGGCCACGGCGTCGACCACGAACGACCGCCACAGGCCCGGGGCCGCGGTGAACGTCCGGTCGTAGTCGAGCGAGATCGTCAGGCCGCGGGCCTGGCCCCCGGCCTCGGCCATGCGGCGGGCGGCCCGCCAGGCGTCGAGCGACCGCGGGGCGATCGAGCTCGACGGGTAGGCCGGGCTCGTGACCGCTGAAATGTCGTAGAGGCCGGACGCCTTCGTGACCGTCCGGGTCACGTTGCCCCGCTCGTCCTCGGTCCACTGCTCGCCCCCTTCGGCGACGGTGAACGCGAACGAGGCCCCGGTGATCGTCCGGTCCTCGACCATCATCACCAGGTCGCGGCCGCGCGTGGTCATGAGCGGCGTGTGCCGGTAGCCCAGGCCGCGGGCCTCCTTCGTGATCGTCAGCCGGCCGTTCGAGGTCCGGCCGGTGATCTCGTTCGCGTCGTGGTTGAACAGGAACGGGACGTCGATCTTCGGCCGCGGGTCGTTCGGGTGGCGGGCGATCAGGTCGTCGAACGCGGAGGCGGAGAACTTCTCGCGGAAGCCGCCGAGGTCGACCGAGAGCGATTCCCACGGCGGCGAGATCCCGGCCAGGACGGCGGGCTCGCCGTCGCGTCGCTCGACGGCGATCGCCTCGGGCGTGTCGGCGGTCAGGAGGTAGCGGCGCTCGATGTCGTTCATGGCATGGGCTCCCCGGGCGTGTCCGTCGAGACCTCGTCGACCGGCGCGGCCTGGTCCTGGGCGACCATCGGATCCGCGGCCGCCGGCGGCGCGTCGGTGGCGGCCGCCGCGTTCGCGAGCGTCGAGAAGCCCAGCTGCATGTACGTCTGGTTCGCGGCCGGATCGTCGAGGAGCGGGAGGTCCTCGAACTCGCGGAGCTCCTGCGGCTTGAGAGCGCCCATGTTGAACAGCGACTGGTAGAGCTGCACGCGGGCGGCGGTGTCGGCCCGGAGGATCCCGCGGTTGTCGAGCCGGGCGTACACGTCCTCGCCGTAGACCGGCTGGAGGAGCATGTCGAGCGGGCCTTCCATCCGGCGGGCCCACGGGAGCAGCGTCCAGATCTGGGCGCTCAAATGCTCCTGCTCCACGTTGCTCCATCGGGCCATTTTGTGATCGCCGACGAGCGTCGAGGGCACGCCCCAGGCCCGGGCCACGTCCGGGAGGATCGAGTCCCGCAGCTCCTGGTACTGGTTCGCCTCCATCGAGTTGGACTCGATGGGCTTGAGCTGGGTCTTCTTCGGGAGGACCGCGACCGAGCCGCGGTTCTTCGGCCCGCCGTAGATCTCGCGGAGCTGGGCCCGGAGGGCGGCCATGGCCTCGTCGGGGATCTTCTCCTGGAGCTCCATCACCATGTCGGGCCGGGCCGAGTTGGCCCAGAACGACTGGGCCGCGATGTCGAGCTGGCGGGCCAGGGCGATCGAGGTCCCGCAGAGCTCGGAGGGCGCCATGCCGACCAGGCCATTGTCCGAGAGCCACCGCCAATGAATCACCGGCTCGCGGACCGGCTCCCACGCGCCGCTGTCACCCCAGAACTCATAGGAGACCGAGTAGTCGCGGTTGCGGACCACGCGGACCCGCGTCGGGTGGAGCGGCCGCAGCTCGGAGCAGAAGCCGCGAGCGCCGGGCATCACGCGGGCGTAGCCGTTGCCGTGGAGGGCGGTCCAGTAGGCGACGAGCTGCCAGAAGTCGAAGGCACTCTGCCAGGTGTTTGGCCGCTTGCGGATCGTGTAGGAGCAGGGGAGGTTTGCGTCCTCCTTGCGGCCGTCGGGCAGCGTCCGCAGGATCTGGACGGGCATGACCGCCACGGCCTGGGCGATCCAGCGGACGACCGCCAGGATCGACGAGACGCGGATCGCCTCGGTGGTACCGATGTCGCTCGCGGAGATCGCCCCGAAGCCGAGCGGCGACCAGACGGAGCGGACCTCGACGGCCTTCGGGGCGGCCCGCCGGCGAGGCGTCCGCCGGGTAGCGGGCTTGGTGGCGGCGGGCTTGCGCGGCATGTGGGGGCCTCGAGGTCCCCGCAATCGTCCGGCCGGCCAGGCATCCGGCGAAGTCCGCCGGCCCCTAGATCAGCGTGATCCGGTAGTCGTCGAGGCTCGTCGACACGTCGTCCTCGTCGGTGCTCGCGAGGGCGAGGCCGTTCACGAGGGCCGCGATCCCGTCGATCTTCTCCGTACTCTTCGCCTTGTCCGGCTTGATCATGCCGGTCGCGTCGGTGTAGACGCAGACGTTGTTGGCGTTCCACGCCGCGACCGGGTTCCCGCCGTGCCGGAGCCGCTTCTCCACGACCAGGCCCTCGAGCAGCTTGCAAGGCGCGTTCAGGTACGCGGTCCGCTGCGGGATGTCCTTGACCGTCAGGCCCTCGCGTTGGAGCAGGGTCTCCAGGGCCCCGGCCTGCCACGGGTCGACGCCGACGGCCCGGATCTCGTGGGTCTCGCCGTAGGCCACGATGTCGCGGGCGACCGCCTCGTGGTCGAGCCGGTGGCCGTCAGTCACGGTCACCCAGCCGTCCCGGATCCAGGCGTCGTATGGGATCCCCTCGCGGACGCGGTCGGCGACCGTCTCACGCGGGACCCAGTATTTCCACTCGACCGCGTAGGACCCGTCCCGTTCTTTGAACACGAACGCGGCCGCGGTCATGTCGAGGTTCGACGCAAGGTCGACGCCCACCCAGCACGGCCGGCCGGCGAGCCGCTCGGCCGGGCCGGCGGAGCAGGCGGACCAGTCGATCGCGCCCACCATCCAGCGGGAGTCCGCCGCCTGCCAGACGTTCAAGGAATACCGAAGCCACTTCGAGAACTTTCTCGCGTCGGTGCAGGCGTCCTGGTAGTCGGCCGCGAACTCGTCCTCGGGGAACGCGACGCCCATCGACGGATTCGCCTTCCGCCAGACCGTCGGGTCGGAGTAGTCGTCGTCCTCGGCCGCGGCGTAGATCAGGCCGTAGAAGGTCGGGTTCGCCTTCGGGTCCTTGATCGCCAGCTCGCAGTCCTGCCACCAGCGCCAGCCGATCCCGTTCCGGTCGGACCCGGCCGTCGAGATCGAGATCACGAGGCCGTTCGCCGTGCCGCGGGTCGCGTAGATCAGGGCGTCGACCAGGTCGGGCGTCCGGAAGCTGTGGATCTCGTCCAGGATCACCGAGCCGTTCAAGCCTTCGTTCCGCCAGCTGTCAGAAGAAAGGCAGCGTATTTCTTTCCCGGTCTCGCGGTTGCGGATGATGCTCCGCGAGTCGACGACCTCGAGCATCTTGGACAACTTCGGCGACGCCTCGACCGATTGCTTCACCATCCGGTACATCGTCCGGGCCTGGAGCCGGTCGTTCGCCGCGAGGAACACGTCCTGGGCCGGGGCGTGGCAGGTGAGCATGAATTGGGCGAGCTGGCTCATGAGCGAGCTCTTGCGGTTCTTCTTCGGGACGAAGATCCCGGCCCGGCGGAAACGGAGCCGGCCGTCGGGCCTCCGCCAGCCGAACAGCGGGCGGAGGACCTGCTCCTTCTGCCACTCGATCAGGTCGATCCGCTGCGGCTCGCCGCCGCGCTCGTCGGGGTGGCGGCAGAGCGTCTCGATGAACTTGACCGGCGCGGTTGCGGCCGCCTCGTCCCACTGATACCCGGGCAGGTACTCGGGCCGTTTCGTCGGGTCGGTCGACGCCCCCGGCTTAGGTGCCGCGGATCGAGAGGTTGCGGAGGACCTGGTCCTCCTCGTCGTCGTCTTCTTCGCCACTGGGCAGCTCCTGCGGGATCCGGGCCGCGGCCGCGGCCGTCAGGCCGAAGTCCCTCGCGAGTGTGACGAAGTCCCGCCGCGAGTCACGGAGCAGCTTTGCGACCGGGCTCGCGGCCTGGCCCTTCTCGGTCGCGGTGATCCAGCCCTCGGCGGCGACCTGGTCGGCGAGCTGCTCGATCTCGGCATGGAGGCGGCAGAGGATCGCGAAGGCGTCGACCCGGTCGGCGGTCAGGCGGCCGTCGGCGATCAGGATCGGGGCGGTCCGCTCCCAGAACGCCAGGGCCAGCGGGACCTTCTGGACAGAGGCGGTCGGGGCGATGTCGCCGGCCGGGGCCGTCGGTGTCTTGCGGTACATGGTGTTTCTCCGCCGCTTGGTCTCGCTGCTCCCAGGCTGCGGGGCTGGTCCTCGACTTCCCATTTTTCAAAACTCCCCATTAATTCGCGCAGAGGGCTCGCGGGGCTAGGGACAAAATGGCAGGCTTCCGGCCGACCCCACCCCCCTCGGCGACGCCGCCGGGCGTCACAGGTAGCCCTTCGCCCCCTGCTCCCGCCGGGTCTTGCGCCCGTGGCACGACGAGCAGCGGCAGGCCAGGTTCGCGTCCGCGTCCGTCCCGCCGTCCTCGAGCGGGATCACATGGTCGACGTGCGCGTCGGCCCCATAGCAGACGCGGCGGCAGTCGCGACAGGTGTAGTCGTCGCGGATCAGGATCCGCTCCCGCTTGGCCCGCCACTCGCTCGAGGTGTAGTGGGCCCGCTCCTTCGTGTGCGTGTGCCGCAGCTTGTGCGGCCGCCAGCGTTCGACGCGGGCGGGCATGGCCTACGGCTCCTGCGGCTGCGGCAGTGCCGCCCGGTACTCGGCTTCGGTCAGTTCCTCAACGGCACCGCTCGCGAGCAGTTGCGGCAGCATGGCAGCAGCGGCTTCGTACTGGCAGAACTCATCGTTCACGGCCAGCACAATCCGCCCTTGTGCGTCACGAGGAGCGACGCTTGCAGGGTCAACACAGGTTACGGTCTTAGTGGCTGAGTTCGGGTGTCCCCACGCAGCGTCCAGCGTCAGCCGTGCTTGCTCGTAGACTTCGTCGCTGGAACTCCGAAAATATCTCATAACGCGACGCCAGTGAGACGCGAGAGGTATCGCTCCACTGCCTGGATTTGCAGCACAGTCAACGCTTGACTGTAGACCAGGCACTGGGACCAAACGCCAGAAAAGCCAGAGGTCGTGATTTGCCCAATACCAAAGGTGGAACTAGAGGCTGAAAAGGTCTGGCTGGCGTTCGCCTTAGACGCTAACTCGATGCCGTTCCTCCGAACAAACATAGATGCGCCATTGCGTTGCAAAACGTAAATCCCGGTGGCACGCTGTGCCGTGCTAATTGAAAACGCCAATCTTCCGCCACCAGTCCCAGCAACGTCCCAATATGCGTTCGTGGCGTTGTTGTCGAATGGCAAAGACGCAGAAAGTCGCCCGTTGGCAACAGGGTCGCACCCAATCGTCAAACCGGCATTGGGCGACGTAGAACTGGCAACAATGACGAGCGTAAGAGCTGGAGATGTGCTGCCGTTCAAAACCAAATTGGACGGCGTCGCCGCAGACATCAACGTATCAGTGCCGTCATGTGTCAATCCTGGGCGCGAGTCGACAGCCGTCGCGCTGTATGCCGGCTGATTGTTGGCTGTGCTTTGAGTGGCGTGAAAGCCGTTGCCGCTTAGGTCGTTAATCTGCGAGACAGTGCTTCCGTTAAACGTCATCGACGCTGTATTGGCAACGTCGTACCAGATCTTCAGGCCCGGAACCGTCCGCGGGTCAAACTGCTTCGCACGAAATGCCAGACGCTGCCAACGGCTCACAAGATCCTCCACCGAGAGATTGCGGATGAGTAGGTGAGGACGGCGGAGCCGCCGTCGGCCGCGAGAATGTAGTCGCCGCCGGTCGTGTTGCGGAACCTGTTGGCGGCCGTGCTCGAGGCGCTCTCATGTTTGAGCGTGATCGCCGAGCCGCCGCTGGCGTTCGTGTTGATCAGGAGCCGGAGCGCACCATCGACGCTCGGGGCGACCAGGCCGGTGATGTCGATCGCCGTCGAGCTCGTCAGCCGCAGGATGTCGCACACCCCTGGGGCGTAGTCGTTCTGGCTGGTCGACAGGCTCCCGGGCGTGACGATCACGGGGTTGATCGCGTCCGCGCCTCCCGTCTGGTGGGTCGAGGCGTGGGTCCCGAGCCGGGCCGCGGCCACGGTCCCCGAGGTGATGTCGTTCCCGGAGTGGGTGTGAGCCAGGTCGCGGATCGCCCCGAGTGTGATCTTCTCGGTCGTCGTGCCGGCCGCGTTCGTCGCCGGGACGACCGAGTTGGCGTTCGCCGTGCCGGCCGGGAGCTGGGAGATCTTCACGTCGGGCATGGATCAGGACTCCGTCCGGAGGAAGTGGCCGTTCTCGGCCTGGAGTTGGTGGCCGTTCTCGGCGAGGACCGTGTTCGGCGACGCCGGGGCCCGCCGGAGCTGCTTCCGGAGGAGCGACAGGATCCGGAGGTTCCTGGGCGGCGAGCGGCGCGGTGGCGGTACTCGTGGCATGGTCAGAGTCTCGCCGTGTCGTCGTCACCGGCGAAGTCCGGCAGCGGCTTCCAGGTGGGGTTCCACGCCTCCAGGGTCCGCTCGGGCGTCCATGTCGCCCGCAGGGCCGCGGCCCGAGCCGCGATCTCCGCCCGGTCGAGGTCCTGAAACGCCCCGCGGCCACCGCCACGGCCACGCCCGACCCGAAGGTCCCGGAGCTGGTCGGCCATGCGGGTCCGGAGGAGCGAGTAGGACACGCCCGCGGCCTGGGCCGCCGCGACCTGGGTCGCTCCCGCCGCGATCATGCGACGGACGAGCATCTCCTGCTGTCGCGTGAGCAGGCGTCTCCCGTTCGGCTTGTCCGGCCGCGTCGCCACTACGCCCTCCGCACCGTGACCACGGTCCGGGCCGGCTCGCCCTTGGCGGCGTAGCGCTTGCGGACCCGGCCGTCCACGACCTGGTCGTCGTCGACGAACACGCTTCCCGAGGTCTTGATCGCGTCGGAGACGCCCTTGCCGAGGTTGTCCCAGTCACACCGCGGCGGCCACGCCGGGGCCGTGGAGCGTGGCTCCCCGGTCTTCGTCAGGTGTGACGGCGGCCTGGCGAAGATCGCCTCGACCTCGAGCACGACCGGCCCGTCGGTCCGCGTCCATCCGCCCCGGGCCGCGATCTTGGCGGCGAGCTCCACCGCCTGGCGGTAGGCGTGGATCGCGTGGTCCTTCTCGACGTAGGCCCGGCCGCGTCCGCCCCAGGTGGAGATCTTGGGGCGAGGCTGCGGGACCGGGGGCCCGGGGATGGTGAACGTGATCGCGTCCATGCCCCGGCGATTGGACGGCGTCCACGCCACGAGTCCAGGCTCACCGGACCGCCTGGAGGGCCGCGGCCCGGGCGTCGACCTCGCTCCAGGGCATGTCGACCCAGTAGGCCACGGCCACGACCTCGATCAGGTACGCGGCGGCGACGAGCTGCTGGAGGTCCTGGAGCTGGTCGATCCGCTTCGCCGTGATCCCGTCGGACCAGGTCGCCCGGAGGAAGGCGGTCCCCTGGTAGCCGTCGATCCAGATCTTCTCGGGGATGTCGGCCTTCGCGGTCACGCGAAACGCGACGGCGGCCATCTCCGCGAGCTCGGTCTTGTCGATGTCCACCACGGCGTCCTCCGCGGGCATTGTCTGCCGTGTGGGTGGCGAGGCGAAGCCGCCGGGCTCGAGCGTGTCGAGCCCGGCGGCCGTCGCGTGTCGAGTCAGTTCTCGTATCGGATCACGGCGTAGAAACGCCCGTTCGCCCCGCGGACCACGGCCTTCTCGCGGATCCGATAGCGGCCGTCGTTGAAGCAGCAGTTCGCCAGGGCCTGCTCGGGCGTCGAGCCGTACCCGATCCCCTCCCGGCACCCGCAGGTCCCGCGGTGGCCGAAGATCCCCGTCCGGGCCATGTAGGCCGCGTCGTCCGCGGCGGTCGTGCGGACCACCGTCCGCGAGTAGTGACGCTCGGCCCGGGCCTCGGTGGCGACGGTGAGCACGGCGAGCAGGAGCAGGATCCGGATCATGGGTAGGGTCCTCGAGGTCGCCCGCCGGTCCATCGGCGGCGCGTGGGAGCATCGTGGCAGGTTGGGGGCGCGAGTCTAGGGCCCCAGCCGCTCCAGCAGGCCGCGCAGCTGTCACGTTATGCAGCCGATAATCGGCAAAACCGCCTAGACGTTATGAGTACCGCGACAGAGGCGGCACGTTATACGGTTCTGTGTAATCACTGGTTCTGTTGTCACTGAACAACCATTTTTTTCCAGTGAAGTTCCGGCTCCTCCGCCGCTGCGGCAGGGCTGGCGATCTCCCAGCCATGCAATGCCGTCTCCACGCAATAGGCCACCGGCTCTGGTGACAGAAACGAGTTTCTCGCCCGCAACCACAGCGGAACGATTCTCCTGTCGCCAGCAACGGCAACAACCATCTCCCTGTCCTCATGGCAGGCGTAGACGGTTCCGTTCTCTCGCAGTGCGGCCCACGCGGACGGCTTGCCAACAACAGAACCATCCGATGCAGGAGACATCGCTGCGTCGTCATGCGGTGTAGTTGAATCTGTCATGCGATGCTCCTGATCTTCCGTGTTCTCCTTCTTGGTGCGCTCAAGTTGCTCTACCCGGTCGCGAAGTTGCTGTACCTCGCCCAAATACTCAACAACAATCTCGCTGGTGCCGCTATTCTGACGAACCAGCCTCCACGCAAACGCATCAAACTGATGCGCTCGGTACAGAGCAAAAACTGACACACACATCGCAATCGTTGCCAACGCGCAAGAAAACACTTTAGTCTTATCCATTTTCGTATGCCCTCTTGGCGACAAGGAACTGCTTTCTGGATATTGGGATCGCACAGATCAGCGAGTCACCTGCGTTTTTTGATATGTAGTCGGCCGGATGCTGTGCTATTGGGACTGTTGAGAAGCCGCGACAGTCGTCTTGCGCCACCGTAATGAGCCAAAACGACCCGCGAGAACCACCGGATGCACCAGACGGCTCTCCTGTCTCGTTTTCGTTGTTCATGTCATCTCCTCGCCGCTGGTGATCGCGGGCGTTCTCAACCACCCTTCGCAGCCGCCACCAGCGATTCCGCAATCTTCACGACCTCATCACTGGAAAACACTGCGAACAGTTGGTCGTACTCATAAAGCCCGTCCCGTTGCCAGCAGTCGGTGTCGATTTGCACTTCCGCCTTACGCCCCTCCGCAGCGACCAAAACGTCGTGAAGTTCGCCGCTGCTGTAGGCGTATGGCTCCCATATCGGCCGGTAGAAGAAATCGCTGGACTCGCTGATGCTGTCCCCCTTGACGCACAACTCGTCAAATATCTGCGGCCTGTATTTGGCAAACACCGTGCCGGCTGGAAGCAACAGGAAATCGTCAAGCCCTACGATTCGCATTTGAGAACCAGCGGATGCAGCGGACTCGCGATGCCGCCTGCGGGTGTAGTTTCGTCAGCGGTCGCGAGCCGCTGATCCTGCGTGTTCGCTGGCTACTTGGCGTCCGTTGGCGGGACTGGGATCGGCATCCAGTGAGTAGCCTCATATCCAAATCCGAAGTACGTCGAAAACGTGCCGCGAAGAGATTTCAGTATCGACAACCGAGCGACATAGACGCCGAACTTGATCCCGGCCTGCTCTGGCAGCACCACCAGAACATCGACGCCTTCTTCAGGCAGCCGCTCCGTCACCGGAATCCACTCGCCACTCATATTGGCAATCCTCTGTTTCGCGTCGTCTTTCCCATACGATACGCCAGCGAACCAGCGGATGCAGCGGACGGCTCGCTCATCTCCCACCTCCAAGCCGCTCCAGCAGGCCGTCGATAATCCGCTGCCTCGCCCGGACCTCAGACGCACACAGGCCAATCTCGTCGGCGTACTGCGCCGCCTCGTCGCGCAACTCGCGGAGCGTCTCAGCCTCCGCGTCGGTGAGCGTCAAGTTTTTTTGAGAAGAATCGTGACACGGCGGCTGGCGGAAGAGGGGCTCCGCATGCTGCGGCTGCCTGCCAACGTAGACCGACGCCGTCGATCCGTTTGGGTAGAACGTCGCCCACGCCACCGGCTCCGTACCCTCGCGCGGCTCACTGCCCTGCGGAGGTGTAGCGTGCGTGGCGGGTGTATCGCCGGTGCCTTCGGAGGGTCGCGGTGCCGCTTTATCTGTGCGGTCGCTGTCTCCGCGCGGTGTCGGTTGTGGAACGACCGACTCACCGCTGGCTCTAGCCTCCGGCGAGGCTCCATGGTCTGTGGGGGACGCTATGCGGTCGAACGCATCCCAGCACCGCATGCAGGCATTGTGGATGAAGTCACGCGCATCGTCCGTCCGCAAAACGTCGTCGTGCAGGAAGCCTGTCGCCTCGCTGATCCAGTTCATCACCTCACCGACGAACCGCCGGAAAGCCGCAATCTCCTGTGTATCGCCGGTGCCAGCGTCACCGCGTACGCGGACCCTTTCGGGCGAGGCCGGCGCCTCACTGGCTCTCGCCGCCGGCGCGGCGTCTAGATTTGGTACTGCGGCGTGCCATTCCGGCCCGTAAACGCCGCTGTTGAGTGTCTTAGGCTCGCGGCGCTCCCGCTCGCGGAGCATTGCGTCGGCCCATAGGTAGGCACGTCCGACGATGTAAGGCATCGCAAACTCGTCATCGACCTCCGGGTACAGCAGCCCCGTCAACGCCGCTGCGGCGAAGTGGTCGCGGTCAGTCATGCCAGGCATCGTGCCCTCCTCTTGCTCAGTTTGCTGTCGGTCGCCGTTGCCGTTTCCGCCCGCCGCTGGGCAAAGTGCCTTTCGCGGCATTCCCTCGCCCGTTCGGCAATCTCTTCCGGCGTCGGGTCATCCATACTGAACGCCCGATGTTGTCTACCACGCGGACCCAGCCCGTACCTCTCCGCGAGCCGTGTGAGGTTTCCTTCGGTCACGCCCAGCTTGCGAGCCACCTCGACGCGGGTCAGCGTCATGTCGGCCCACAGGAGAAACAGCGTCGGCACGTCCACCTTGCGGCCCCGTCGTGGCAGCCGCAGCTCATACGCCATCCGCGTCACCGTGTTGGCGTGAATGCCCAATCGCTCCGCGATGCGGTACGAAGGCACGCCCTCTTCCCACAGACGGGCGAACTCCTGGCGGTCAACCTGGACGCTACGTGGCATGGTGTCTCTCGTTGGTGACGCCCCGGCTGGTGACGTTGCGGAGATGCGACGCACGCCAGCCAGCCGGGGCAGCCTAGTCAGTCAGTCGTGATACCGAACCACGGCGTAGTACCGGCCGTTCGCACCGCGAGCGACCGCCTTCTCACGCACGGCGTAGCGGCCCCAGTAGCAGCAATTCGCCAACGCCTGCTCGGGCGTTGAACCCATGCCGATACCCTCACGGCAGCCCGCCGTGCCACGATGGGCGAATCGCCCCGTGCGAGCCATGTGTTCCGCGTCTTCCGCCGCAGACGTTCGCACCCGCGTCACGTAGCGGTCGGCGAACGCCGGCACGCACGCGAAGCACAACACAAGAGCCAAAACGAAACGCATGGGGAAACCCTCCGTGGTGAAATCGAACACGACGCAACCGTAGGACGCCCGTCAAGCAGACGGGTCGAGCGGCATGATGACGCCCGTGTAGGAGTCGGCCCGCATCACGACGGCGGATGCCTTGTCCTTCGCCTGCACGCTGATGGTCGGCTCGCCGTCAGCCGGCAAGCCCTGCAGCCACTCACGCACGAAGACCGGGTCGAGCTTCACCGTGCATTCGTGGCCGAACTCCACGATCTCGCACGTCACGCTCGATTCGCCGCACTCAGCCGACTGCCCGTGCAGGTGCAGCCCCTCGGCGGTGAACGTGTAGTCCACGCCCCGGCTCTGCTCACTCGCCACGATGGCCGCCGCCCTGGTCGCCGACAGCAACTCAGCCGCAAGCACCGTGGTCGGCTGCGGCCCGTCCGCAGGCAGAACGTCACGCCACCGGGGGAACCGGCCCTGCGTCAGTTGCGCCGTCACGGTGTGGCTGCCGATGGTCGCCATCATCGTGTTGGCGTCGGCCTCGAGCTGCACGCTGCCCTCGCTGCCGCCAGCCAGCCGAGACAGAATCGACATCACGCGAGCCGGCACGAGCGTCTGCCCGTCATCGACCGCCAGGTCGTGCTCGCACTCGGCCACCGACATCCGCCGCCCGTCCGTTGCCACGAGGTTCACGACGCCATCGGTCACGTCCACGAGCACCGCACCGAGGGCATAGCGGCTGCTCTCGTTGTCGGTCGCGTGTTCGACCGCCCGCACCGCCCGGCAGAACTCGTCAGCCGGCAGCCGCGTCACCGGCTTGAGCCCGCCCGGCTCCCACGTCGGGAACTCGGCAGCGTCCTCGGTCGGCAGCGTCCACTCGCCCCGGCCGATTCGCACGACGCAAGACGAGCCCTTCGGCGTCAGCGTCACCTCGTCGCCAGTGCTGGCACCGAGGATGGCCGACAGCCTCGCGTGCGGCAACAGCAGGGCATCGCCCTGGTAGTCGAGCACCGTGTCGATTCGCACCTCAAGGTCCGTGGCGGACATGAGCCCGTCACCGATGCGGACGTTCGCCAGCACCGGGCGAGTCCTTCCCACCGCCGCAGCGACCGCGCCGAGCGCACTCTTCAGCTCGCTCGCGTTCAATACGATGCCACCAGTCCGAGCCTTTACCTTCGTAGCCATTGCGTGATTCCTTTCGCGCTTGGAGAGAACAACCAACCAGAACGCCCAACACGAACGTGCAGGCGAGAACGATATTGCCGATGCTGATGAGGGCCAGGTGGGTGAGCGTCATACTGGCACTCCTTCAAACAGCGCCACGCTGCTGCGAGCGTCTTTGATGCGCCGCTCAGCAAGTGCGATGTATTCGGGATTCAGTTCGCACCCGATGGCGTTGCGGCCTAGCTCAGCAGCCACGGCCAGCGTCGTGCCGCTCCCGGCAAACGGGTCCAGCACGGTGCCGGGGATGGTGCCAGTGGCGGCGCAATCGCAGGCGGGCTGCCAGCCAAGCGTCTTCCATTCATGTTGCACGAACGTCCCGCAGTTCATGTCGCTGCCGCCGAAATCCGTATGACCGTTGCGGCGATTGTTTTCACTCCCGCCGGTACTGAGCACCTTTCCCGTCTTCTCGCGTTTCCGCTCATAGCCAGCCCCGCACGCCGGGCAGCACTGGTCAGGGCAGCCGGCGAGGATGCACGGCTCGACCAGATCGGGCGGCATCACCGCGAAGTGGGCACCGCTGTAAGGCTTCGTCGTGACCGTCCAGACGGAGCGGCGGTTGGCCGTAGCCCACTCCCGACCAACAAGATTCATTAGGCCCATCTTGGTTCTATTGAACTCGTTTGCGCCTTCTTTGGTGTGCTTGTGTCCCTTGCCACCCTGCGTCTGACCGCTGCCAGGAATCTTCACCGCCTCCGCGTCGTAGAAATACCGCTCGCTTTTGGTGAGCAGGAAAACGTATTCGTGCGCCTTGGTGCATCGGTCCCGCACGCTCTCGGGCATCGGGTTGGGCTTGTGCCAGATGATGTCCTGCCGCAGCCACCAGCCATCGGCCTGCAAGGCGAAGGCGACGCGCCACGGGATGCCGACGAGGTCTTTGGGCTTGAGCGATCCAATGTCTAGCCGTCGCGGCTTGAATATCTGCCTGTTCTCGTCGTTTGGCGTTCCGACCAGTGTGCTTTTCCCAGTGCCACCGCTGCCCTTAGTGGTGGCGGCGTATGAGTCCCCCAGGTTCACCCAGCAAGTCCCATCCTCCCGCAGCACCCGCCGCACCTCGCGGAACACCTCGACCATGCGGGTGACGTAGGCTTCCGGCGTGGACTCCAGGCCGATCTGCCCGTCGTGCCCGTAGTCACGCAAGCCCCAGTAGGGCGGGCTGGTCACGCAGCAGTGAACGCTCGCGTCGGGTAGCGTCCGCAATCCTTCGATGCAGTCGCCTTGAATGATGCGTTGCGTGGTCATAGCGACATCCCTGGGTCTTCCTCACCGAGCAACGGGTATTTCATCTGGGCCATTTCGGCCTCGACCACCTCGAGCACCTTGGCAGTGGCGATGCACCGTGCCATGAGGCTCTTGATGACGTTGTGTGCCTGCTCCAGCAGGGCACGCGATTCATCGTCGATGCCGTCATCCCACGCATGGGCGAGGCACGCGTTGGCGACAAGCTCGGGACACACGCGGCGACGCTTCATTTCAGCACCTCGATTCCACGCACGGTGCGATGCCGCTTCAGGTAGCCCTTTCGCTCTAGGGCAACGAGATGGCACGTCACGCCGTTGGGCGACTTGAACCCAAAGGCAGCGGCAATCTCGCGGACGGTCGGCGAATACATCGCGGCGTTGTCCGTGATGAACTGCAGGACGCGGGCCTGCTGCTCGGTCAGCGACGGTCGTTCGGTCTCGGTCTCGGTGGTCATGTGCCCTCCTTGGCGGCAGCTAGTTTTCTACGGGTACGTTCAAACGCTTCGGCCTCAGCCCCAGTGAACGCCCGAGGCGGGGGCGGGGTGTTGGCGAAGTCAGCCTTGCGGTCCTCGGGCCGGTCGTCGTATTCGCCGCCGTTGCACAGCGTCACGAAGTCGGGCCCGCAGAACTGGCCCAGCGAAACGGGCGTGCGGAAGTACCGGCACCGCTTCAGCCGGTCGATTGCCGCCAGGGCATCGTCCAGCCATCCAGGCTCGGCCATCCGCTGAACGGCCTTGGGGTGCGGGTTAACGGCTTTCCACTGCTTGCCGGGCCCGGCGTTCCACGCCTTGCGGAGTTTCTGCCATGCCTCCCTGTCAAAGCCCTCGCGCGGAAGAGGAGGAAGTTTCTTATTCTTCTCTTCTTCTTCTCTGGTCCGGTTTATGTCCGGTTGCGAACCGGACAAATCTTGGACAAGAGCCGGACAGGCCCGCTCGGCTGCCTTACGCTTGGCGTCGAGTGCCCTAGATTTCGCGGTGTCGCTGCAATGCCGGTCGAAACGCGGGAAACTCAGCCCCTCGCCTGTTTCGACCAGCCAGCCCACCCTGACAAGGGCGGCACCAAATCCTTCGCACCGAGCCAAACGATCCACCCACCGCAGGCCAACGCCGTCAGCGTGGCCGTCGTGGGTATGCCGATCCGCCCATGACCATAGGCGGAAGAGCTTTCCGATGACCGCGTCCTCCTCGAGCTGCACGACATCGGCCAGGCGGATGACAGCAGGGTCGTCCGCGAGGTCGTGCCGCATTTTGAGCCATTCACCGGCCATCGGTGGCCTCCTACTTCACAGAAATTGAGTTGGCCTCAGCCGCAAGGCAGTCGCCATGGCACCGCTGCGGATAGCAGTGGCACACGAGAACCTTTCCTGTCAGTTCTCCAGCCTCAATCCGCTCGGTAATGGACGGCTTGTGCGGCAAGTAGTGCCGCTCGTATGCGTTGCAAACGTCATCGCGGTCGCCGTCTTCGTTCAGCACGAACGGGTTTCCGTACCGCGTGCTGCGGTCGATGCGGACAGCCAGCCCCTTGGACTCAGCCCAACAGATGAGGTTCTTGTCTGTGGCGGCGTTTGCCACAACAGTAAAGCCGTTCTCAACCTCTACCTGGCGGTCGCGTTCGTCCTTCCGCCAGTCGTCGGTCGGCTTTTTCGCCACCTCACGCTTTGCATCTTGCAGCGTGATCTTGCCAGCCTTCAGTCGCTCAAAGACTTCAGGGGCTTCTGCCTTCACTTTCTTTGCGTCTTGAACGTATCGCTCGCCGACGCCAACCTGCTTTGCGGCCTCCTGTCTCGCCTCGATGCCACGCTTTTGTTCCGGCAGTTTTGCCGGAACAGATTCGGCTCTTGGCTTTCGCGCCTGCCGCCGCTTTGCGTCTGCCGCGAAGTGCGGCTCCAACTCGGCCGCGACGGCCGCCAACGCCGACTTTCCCATGTGCCGCCGACGATCATTTAGAGACACGGCAAACGCGGTCGGCTCGTCGCCTGTGTATTCCTTCGTCTTCGGCTCAACGCTGGCGATCTTGCACGCGGCCCATCGGTTGCGGCCGTCGAGAATCTTGTCCTCGTACAACCACACCGGCACGAGTTGCCCGTTCTTGCGAATGTCGTCCGCAAGCTCGTGCAGCTTGGCCTCATCCATCATCGGCCAAACGTCTGCAATCGGATGGTGTTTCATCGTCTGTGAATCCTTTCGTGACAGGCTCGGCACACGAGCAGGTATGCGGAATCCGGGTACTCCCACGGCTCCAGGTCGTCGTCGTATCTCAGGTGGTGAACAACAGTTGCTGCCCCGTCGATTCCGCACGCTTGGCAGCTACGTCCTCTGGCCGCGAATAAGGCCAGCCGTCGGGCTTGCCATCTGCGATCAGCGAGCTTGAGTCGATAAGTGGCTGGGTCGTTTTTTTTAGACGGTGAACGTGAACAACTAGCCACGACGTGCGGTGAGTGCTCGCCGTGCCAATCAGAAGCCACTTGTCAAAGTCGATGTTCGTGATCTGCAGGTTGTCCCAAAGGCCGCCATGCTTTGACGGGTTCTTTCGCAGCCACTCATAGACCTCATGCGCCGCGACTTGCTGGCGATGCGTCTTGCCTTGCTTGCTTTGCCACTGCAAAAACGGCTTCTGCGGCGTTTCGCACTGTGTGGTGATCCAGTCTGGAGATTCATCGAAGTCGCGGATCTCCATGCCGTATCCGATGTTTGACTGCTGCGGCTTAACGACCGCGATGCTGCGTCGCTCTCGGTTGAATAAGTCGATTGGGTCATCGTCCCCTGTTTGCCGCACGCAAGAATCCAGAATCGCACGCCTCTCCTGTTTGCTTTCAACGTGGCCAGTGATGTCAGCTTCGAGCATCTTCCAACTCTCAAAGCGACTGTCTTTTGGCGTGGCCTGCACAAGCAATTCGCAGCGGTCCCATAGGCTCATGCGGTCCATGCCGTTGCGGTAGTCGCAAAACACGCGAGTGAGCCCGATGCAATCGTCAAGGACGATAGCGCACTGAACGACGCGGTCATCCTTTGTGCGATTCGGCGCACCAACGCCGATCACAACTCCGCTGATGTCGGTCCCTGGACGCCTCATCGCACGCACCTCCACACGCACGCCATCCGCCCGCTGCTCGTCTTCCTGGTCCCGTCTTTCACGACGAGCCCGCGTCGCTCGAGTTCGATGCGTCGCGGTCGTTGCGTGCTCGGGTTCATCCCGAGGGCGAGTTGCATTTCCTCGTCGGTCGCGCCGCCCAGGCACGTCTCAAGGAAACGCAGGACCTTCGCCTGCATCGCGTTGAGCGTCGCGCCGTCGAGCGAATCCGCCGCAGCGGCCGAGGTCACAGATCCGTGGACGCTCGGGGCACGTTGGGCGAAGAGGGGACCGGGGCAGGTGTCGATGCCGTAGTGGTTCATTGCTCACGTCCTTGTGTATTGGCCCCGTGACGTGGGGCGTTCGGTCGCTTTACCCTTGGGAGGAAGGGCTGCGGCAGCCGGCGTTACTCGCCACGCCCGGCTAGGCGGCGGATGCGGCCGCGATGGGAAGCCGCTTGGGG
>Ga0209990_10000340_pt1 | contig 46146 bp, 39 predicted proteins | sample NOAtaG_6_FD_187304 | JGI IMG/M metagenome (GOLD analysis project Ga0209990, IMG submission 187304) | Freshwater lake microbial communities from Lake Erie, under a cyanobacterial bloom - NOAA_Erie_Diel5S_2200h metaG (SPAdes) (version 2) | ecosystem: Environmental > Aquatic > Freshwater > Lake ...
CCGCTGCAGTGCTGGGATGTGGCACTACCACCAATGGCGCTATTCAACTCCTTGCTTCTGTAGCCAGAGCTGATGTGGATAGGCACGCCGAAGTGCTCACGGATAGGCTCGAAGATATTCTCCGCCAGCTTCTTGAAGTTTTCTAAATGCTCGCCGCTCGGGGTATTATTAATCCCCCTTCTTTTAGCAGTCTCGCTACGGCTAACCTCAGCCAGTGATAGATGTTTAGATATTTGCATATTACTTTCTCATCTCCTTCTTAAGCTGCTGCTGCTGCTCAATATTTGTTTCCTTGTATATCTTCAGCAAATCCTCTGCGAAGTTCATCATCTCAATTCCTATAGCTTCCTTCTCCTTAGGATCTTTAGCAGCAAAGTAATTATCCTGAACCATCTTGAAATACTTCATGTATGGGTGCGCAGCTATTCCCCACTTGTCTACAAAGTCTCTTAGTTCCTGAACAGGCTTAGATACATATGCAGAATTTTCTTTTACAAATCCACTCTTCTCAGCTAGCTTAAATTTATCACGAGCTTCTTCACGACCTACGTTAGATAGCTCAATACCAAGCTTACCAAAATATGTGAACTGACCTTTAATAAAGTGGTCAACCATTCTTGGATCTGCTTTTACCACATTACCTATAACCTTACCTATTCTAGAAGCATCTTCAGTATTTCTTAAAGACATGTCTAATGCAGACTCATATCTAGGAATAATCTCTGTACCTCTAAAGAAATCATAGTTAGCAGTCAGCTCTATTATCTTACCATAAGGTCCAACAATATCAGTCCCCTCTACAGGTACTAGTGATTTGTATACAGTACCAGCATAACCATCAAATGCTTTTTTATTACCCTCAGAGTAACTCATGCCACGGCTAAGTGCACTACCAAATAAGCTAAGCTCAAATGGTTTAGGAACAGCTAACCACTTATTATCTCCGATTGGTACGTTATAAAACATATCACGCTGCCAGTCAGGAAGTGCTTCGAATTGCTTTTTCTTTTCTTCATCTGCACTTGATAACGCATATACTGCCAGCTCGGGGAGTAAAGAGAACAGGAATATTCTAGTAGCAAACCCTGCCGGATTTTCTTTAGCACTCTTAGATGCAGCACGTAAACCTTGAACAGCCGCGTTAGTAAATGGTATTACCTGATTGATAACACGCATTGTATTACCGGCCACAGCGAAGTCAATTAGTTGTCTTGCCTTAGATCCAGCATACAGCATGGCGTTATAATCATCCATACCTTTTTTCTTTGCCTCGTTATACGCAGCTTCATACTCAGACACACGACCAGTGGTCTCTGATTTATAAAGTCCCTGCTCATACGCCTTCCAAAGATTCTTAATTTTATCTGGCGTTACTACAAAGCTACCGCTCTTTGTTACCTTATTAGCAGCATCAGTCAGCAACTCGTAATAGAACTCCTTGCTTTGTGTGTATAATCCTGCGTTCAGTGCGCCAGTTCTCGCTGACTCACTCCACTTATCCTTAGTGGTAATAGATCTCTTAATAGATTCCCATGGATTATTATTAGACAAGATTAATCTAGATTGCCAGTCACGTACCACGTTTCTAGCAGCGAATGTTGGGAATCGTGTCACCGTCCATCTCATTATCGATGGAAGTGCAGTTAACCAACCGGGAAGATTATACATCTCGCTATCAAGATTCTTGACAGAGTTGTAAATATCCTCTTGGAACTTCCAGTATTCTGGCTTACCATCTACAAAGATTGTGACTACTCCCTCACCCTTTTCTTTAACCTGCTGTCCAATACTTTCTAGTTTCTTTATTGTCTCAGAATCTTTCTCGCCTGCAATAAGATTTCTAAATGATAGCATCACCTCATTACGGTTAGCCTCCTTCATCATCTTATTAAGATTGTCAAGCAAAGAAACATATGGGTCTTGAATTCTTTTCTCAGATCCTTTAATCTTTTTTACAGGCTCCGATACCCCACCAATTGTTCCTCTTTTACCCTTGATAGTAAACTCCACAGGTTCGCCTGCAGGAGTCTCGTTCATTCTTTGAAGTGCTACATACTCTAGGTTATTCTCCTTAATGAATTTATAACCCCCGATCAGCTCGCCATCCTTATCGTAAATAGCCTCAGGCATACGGCCTTTATCTACCATGTATCTTAAAGCAGCATCAGCCATTTGCTGATATCTAGAAGCTGCCTCTTTTATATTATCAAGATTAGGATTCTCTTCAAATTCTTTTAGTGCTTCTTCTGCAACCTTTAAGTCCGTTACATTCTCATCACCAATACCGCTGATGATATCATCCCTGTCAAACCTTTTGCTAAGTTCAACAGTTCTTTTAGCAACCATGTATGAAAGGGTGTCCTTAACATTCTTGTTATACTCTTCTTTAGATATGTCTTTACCAAGTGGTTCAAGTAACCAGTCGATATTCATCGGCTTACCATCTGCAGATTTCAAACGCTTATATTTGGCGTCAAACATCCCACCACTTACCGCTTCATTAAATGCAGCGTCATATCCGTTTAACAATCTAACTAATACCTTTGGATCATTAGCGGGTAACACCTGATCAAGACCTCTGATTCCTTTCACACGATCCGCCGCCTTATTAAATACAGTAAGATTGTCTAACATCTCACGGCTCAGTCTATCCATCCAGTTAACAGAAAAGTTCTCATCTCCAATGGTTTCGATAAACTTCTGAACTGAACCTTTTCTTTCTGGCTTACCTATCTGGATATTATCTGCAATAATGTCGGCAGCGCTTCTTCTACCTACAGACTGTTGCTTACGTTTAGCGTTAGGCTTAAATTCCAGTTCGGGAGTAGTCTTAGTAACCTGATATCCATCTTGGAATACCTTTTCTTGATAAACCTCAGGTTTCATAGCCTCTGTAGTCTGTGCTCTTAATACCTTACGTCCCTTAATATTCCATTCAGCTACGGTCATTGGGTACCCCCGATCTGCCGCAACCTTGGTAACAAATCCTACCTGCTTATTAAAATCAAAGGCCTGTCCGGGGTATTGTTTTTTAAACTGCTTCTCCGCCTCAGGCAAAAGATTCAGTGGGTCCTCATTAAAAGGATACACTTGATTCTCGGGTATACGCACTACATACCCAAACTCAGATGGCACATTAACCTCTTTAATATCAGGTCTGGTGTAATACATAGAGATGCCTACACCGGGGCGTTCATCTCTACCAGTAGCTAAATTCTTACCAAACTTCTTAGGGTCGATAGACTTAACCTTAGAACCAGAATAGTGATAGAAAACGTAATTACCCTGATCGTCACTGGTCATTTCTTTATTTAGCCCAGCATCAGCAACTAGATTACGTCCACCTTTAGAAGCTTGTATTCTTGTTCCTGATGGTTCTGCTTTCTTATACTCAAATGAACCCTGCTCTCCTAGAGGCTGGCCCTTTACATACATACTACCGGCTAACATCTGTGATGCGGTCTTAGTGTATGGTGCACCAGAAGGCCCAATCATTTCAATAGGAGTAAACATCTGGTTTAGATCATAAGCGCCATCTAGTATAAAAGCATTCTTGCCGGGGAATTTAGCGTTAAATAGTGGATGAGTAACACCCTTATCCTGCACCTCCTGTATAGTTATATTGGGATCTGTTTCAAATCCAGCCACAGCAAATCCCCACTTACCTTCATTCATGTACATATCCACCAAACCCTTTTCTCCCAATTCATACATCACCTTCTCAGCGTTGATACCGAGTCTGTCCATTAATTGCTTGGCAATAAACTTCTGAGGCTTTTTAGATACATATCCCTTATCACCCTCAACGGCTTTGATATCAGCCTTAGCAGCCAGACCACCTAAAAGGTTTGAAACAAAAACCCCTCTAGCTTTGAAACTTGCAGGGGAGTTATTATCCCCAACAGTATAAGCCATTTCAGATATCATATTATCTATGGTATCTGCATTGGATAGGTCAGCACCTTTATATTTATTTACAAAATTCTTGTATCCTTCTTCACCGAATGCGTCTTTTAGCGCAACAAGATCCTTTCCGAAGAACTCTTTCTTAAAATCTGACGATCTTAACACGGTCTTAGGAAGCATTGAGATAGCATCCATTACATAACGAAGCGCATAAGAATTACTCAGCATTGAAGTAGGCGCTTGTGTACCAATAAGTGTTACTCCGGGTTGATTACCAAAAACTTCATTAACGTATTTACTCCAAGTGTTTACCTTAGATTGTTGTGTAGTAGCAAATCCTACATTACCATCCACATTATTTTTTACAGACAAGTAAGCAGGACCCCCGTACATGAAAACAGTTTTACCTGAAGGGAGTTTTAACTCTCCTACACGTGTAGGGTCTGAGTTAATCACTACTGCCTTGCCCCCGAACTGTTTGTAAACCTCCTCAAGAGACTTCTGTGGTAGTGCTGTAACCTCCTTAGACTCGTATATATTTACCGCTGGCTGACTTGTTACACGTTTTTGGACATTCAGTTGTCCGCCCGCAACTACTTCTGGAGAATCAAGATTGCTGATATATTCTTTTACATTTTCAGCGCCAACTACTTCTGAAATATCTTGACCAGTTTTTAGTGCGTTAGCCACATCACCTGCTAGCTTTTTAAATGCGGCCACATCTGTATCACTTAACACCTGACCAAAACCTAAAGCCTTAGCCATTCTATTAATCAAGTCGATGATAGATTGCTTAAGGCCAGTTGGTACATTATCAAGATTGATAACACCCTCTGCTACTCTGGCGATTACCTCTACCACAGCCTCATCATCCACAGTCTCTTGTCCTTCGTAGTTCTTGGTGGCCCAATCAAGTGCGTTAGCTACAGTCTTACTATCCTTTGATGCAGACTTTAATCCACTAACTACTTTGTTGAAAAGCTCGGGGCTCGTGTTCCTTACAATATTTACAACAGGGTGAGCAGCCTCATGCCACACCACTAATCCTTCGGCGATACCTTTCTCAAGCTTTGCCTTATTGATATATATCTTACCGTCATTTGCTACGAATATTCCTTCCGTACCTTTTTGTACGCCAACAGCATCAGATAATCTATCATACTCATCTGGATCTTCTATCACATTAATATTTACACCAGTCTTTTCTAATGACTTTTGAGCTGCCTGAATCTTCTTATCAAAATCTGTTTCAGGTTTAGGTTGAACCTTTTCTTCAAAGTTATACCCAACCTCAAAGTCTACAGGCTTACCACCAATATTGATAGTAGAGAAGTTATCCGCGCCTGATTCAAATCTAGGCTCAACATTCACCGTTCCACTTCTTGGGAAGAATGAACCATCTTTATACACGAGCCCGGTACTATGTGCAACAGAATCCTGACCAAACGCATTAGCAAATTCAATCGATTGCTGCTTAGTCATATTAGGTACAAAGAAAGAACGCTCTGTCTTACCTTCATACTTTCCGAAGATTTCTACTGGCTTAAGACCACGCTCTTCTAGCCAAGCCTTAGCCTTTTCGTTTAATTTTTTATTACCAGCCTTACTAATCTGCATAGCCTCTGGGTTCATACCACTAAGCATCGCAAACTCACCAGTCTCTAAAGTAGTTTTAAGATCTGCTTCGCTAGCAAATTCAGACTGAGGTAAAGCCTGACGGTCAGCAGTGTCTTCTTCAGGAGTGAATGGCTCTGATACAAAGTCGGCATCAGTCAACCCTTGCTCCTTCTTTAATCTCTCCTTAACCTCTGGCTTCATTTCCTCTTTAACTTCTTCCTTAACTTCTGGCTGTACACCATTAAGGATATCAGCATTCTGTTGATCTGCCTTCTTAGCCTGCTCCTTCATTTCATTTACCACACTCTCTGGCATATCCTCTGACATCTTAGATGCGTCAAACTTCTTCATCACATTGTCAGCGTAGTTTGCCTTCTGCAAGTCAGTCAAAGGGTTACCGTTCCTATCTACCCTTGGCATAGTGGATACTACCTGTGCTAACTTGTTAGCACGAGCTAGTCCTTCTTGATATTGTGATTCGTTAATATCTCCATTATCAAACAATTCCTTAAGACCTGACTTTGCTGATTCAGGATTAGATCCTGCCTCAAACCAAAGTTGCTTATACAATTGAGAGTCTCTTCTGTTACTTAATATAGCAGTAGGTCCAGTAAGAAGTGGAGTCATTAAAGCTGTAGAGATTAATACATCCTTCCAGTTCTTTACAATGTTACCATCTAACGCCTCAGTTGCAAGTTCTTCAGCTTGCTCCTTAACCTGCATCTTACCAAATTCTTTAACTGCTCCAGCTACTGTAGGTCTAGCAGAAGCAAGCGTCATACGTCCACCCTTAAATGCGTTCGCTAACGCAGTAGCCTCATCCATTATTCCTGCTAATCCACCTACAGTAACACCAGTTCTTAATGCTCTAGCGAGTGGATCATTCTTTCCCTCTCTAAACTGCTCATCATATTTATTAGCTGCAGCATCTAATCCCGCTACCATGCCAGACATAATCAATCCTCCACCAGATAATACAGTTGGAGCAATATTGCCTAATGATCTAGCGCCAGAAGTAGAAAGTAGATGTGAAATATTTTTAGCGGTAAGGCTAACGTTTCCTTTGTTAGGATTAGCATAGAACTCTATACCACCATTATTATAAGCATCTTTAATTAATGGATATACCTGCTTATACTTTTCTTCTCTTGATAGATTGTTATCCTTAATAATTCCATCAACCTTTTGCTTAACAGCAGCATCTGTAATTTCTGGAATAACATCCTCACCACGTAAAGCAGAACCAGTGTCTCCGTAATTTAATATCTCCTCAGATATATATTTTGAATGATCACGCTGCATATCAGCAGCTAGTCTCTGATCTCTATTCTTAGTAGCATAATCAAATACAGCAGACACTCCTCTGTCGAGCCAATCACTAGCACCAACTGCTATGTTGTAAATACCTTTTGTAATAGTTGGCGTTTCGATTCCTTCTGTTACATCAAACAACACCCTGTCTATATCAGAAGCTGCAACATCTGGGTATCTAGATTGCTGTGATCTTTTTGTTTTCTCAGCAAGTTGTTTCCATTGTGATAACCCTTCGATAAAACCAGCAGCAGGTTTCTTACCTGTCAATTCCTGCTCACCAGTAACCCTGTTCATATTTCTATTAGACTCAAATGCAATCGCATTCAGTCCGATATTCTCAAGCTCTCTTAAATATAATTGCTTGTCAGAAGCAGGCGCCACTGGGTTATTGATTCTCTCCTCTAAGTTCTTTGCTCTATCGGGATCAATCTGTTTTAATAAATCTAAACCAGCACCAATAAATACGTTACCCTGCTTAGCCCAGTTATTAACCACATCCTGATCTTTTAACCCCTGATATAATGCAGCATACGCATCAACAGTGAATGCGTCAATAGCCTCTTTCTTTTTATCTACATCAAATATATTCTCGTCAATCGCCTTCTTAATCTGTTTAATCCTATCCATTGAAGCTTGATACCCAGTCTGCAAAGGCTGACCAGTATTAGGATCTATATTAAGCTGACCAAGCTTTGCTGTGTATTCAATTTGCGAATTAGCTTCTTCATCAGATACACCTCTATCCTTTAAAGTATTTTTAAATATACTTCTCCACTTATATGCGGCTTTACTTTTCTCGTACTCTTGCCTGTTAGCAGAATATTCTTTTGCCTTCTTTAATACAAAAGCATCATCAGCTAAGAAATCTTTTTTTGCAGTCTCTAATGCAAGGGGGTCTACGTTCTCAGGCTTTGCAGTCTCTCCGTTATACCAATCTTTAATATTGCTAATCTCATCATCGTACTCCTGCTTGTATAAATTGTATATACTATTAGCCCACCTAGGATTAACAATGCCCAACTGACCTCTTTCGTTAATTTGTCTTACCTTGTTGTTTAAAATATCAGCCGCCTGCTTAGCTCTTTCTTTAGCGATCTTTAGTGGATCTTTAGGCTCTTCTTCCGATTGTAACGGTAATTGTGATTGGGAAGTAACTGCAGGCTTTTCTCCAGATACTGGAGCACCAGTCAATAGAGAAGGGTCTGACTGGTCTTTTTTTTTAAAAGAAGATATGTTGCCGATGAAGACATCCTTGTCTTCTTTAAAATCTTCTAGGTTAGAAGACATCACATCGTATACCTTATTAGCATACTCAGGATCTGAATTTAATTTATTGTAGAAATCCTGTTCGCTGATTTCAAAGTCGTCAAAATTAGAAGCTAATTTATTGTATACGTCTTTAGCGAAGTTTGTGTTTTCAGCCATAATTATTTATTTAGTGACTTAGCACCGGATTTTTTAACAGCGTATCCTTCTACATTCTTATCAGCTCCCATAATCTTTTGATAAAGACCAGCTGCCTGTTGAACCGCACGTGGTGAGGTTATGTCAAAGGTAATGGTTTGTGTGATAGCTTTACCTTCATTAGGATTTGGCTTATAAGTTTTACCAACCTGTATCATAGGTCTTCTATCTATATCACCTTCATAATTTACGGTGACAATATTACCAACGACCTTAGGTTCACCTACAAGTTTCTTTCCTCCGCCTCCATATAAAGCACCAAGATAGTTATTAATTGAATCAATATCATTAGCCTTCATAGCCTTTTCCATATTCTGCATCCATGTAAGCCCAGCTATCTTTTCTTCTGAACCAACTTTAATAACTGTAGGAGCTTTAGGAGTATCAACCTTAAGACCTGCATCTATCTTTACCGCCTTAGCCTCGCCCTGATCACCATATTGTTTAACAGTACTTAAGAACTCTGGCATATATATTCTAGAGAATGTATCTATACTAGAACTCTCGTAAGGATTTACTAGACCGGGAACCTTTTCAGCAAAGCTGTTAAAGTTCTCAGAAGATATAGCAAGCGCAGATTCTACAGGATTAGGACTTCCAGCCTGCTTAAGAAGTCTAGCATTGTGTTCTTTTATTTTATCAATGGCGCCTATGTAAACCTTTTGTTTAGCAGATGGCCCTAACATATTTTGAAGCTGATCATACTTAACAAGATCTAACTGCTTATATGTATCTGTTGAACCGGGTATAGTTATTGAAGTCGGCTTTGTATCAAGAACCGGAACTTTATATTTAAGCCCAGTAGTTGCGTCTGTCTTTTCCTCTTCTCTTTCAAATGGGCTTAACTTGTATTCGTATCCTAAACTAAGAACCTTCTTGCCAGTAGGATCTAAGGTTAGCTTATTAGATACTAACGCATCGCTCTTCATTAATTCATCCATCTCCTTAAAGGCACTAGAATTTAGTTTGCCTCTATTTATATAAAGCTCTGGATTATTTGTAGCCTCTTGTGTGATAAATAACTTAGGATCTGTTATGCTAGAAACATCTTTTAATGATCTAGAAACTATATTACCATTTTGATCTTTCTGCTCATCGAATACATTTTTATTAGCAAATGCTGCTAATGTTTTAGCATCGAACCCTTTTGTCTCAAGATCTTTAACAGCCTCACCCACTCCCTTAAAGTATGTATCATATTGATTAAATGCTGTAAACGCTGTATTCATTATAGTTTGAGCGTCAGCATAAAAATTGGGAGAACCAACAGAGGATTTTAATTTATTAATACCAGCGGCGATAATGTTATCCCTTATTTCAGTTGGGACTTCGGAGGCATTTGAGTAAAACTTTCTTAGTTCCTCATTGGTATTACCAAAGATTAACTGGTTAGCTTTTTGCTGCTCGATGATTGCCTCACGAGTAGCCTGCTCTCTCCTTCTGTTTGCCTCTTGACCAGCCTGAATAGATCTAGCAAGAAGTTCATAAGAACCGCCATCAGAAGGAATTACTGGTGATACTGTTATAGTTCTTGCCATTTTATTTTATCGTCTTACTGATCTCATGAAGTCTGCAAAATTGATTCCTCCACCTACACCACCGCCAGCAGCTGCTCCGGCTGCTCTGCCAGCACCACCAACAGCACCACTACTAAACATTGAGCTTGCCATGCCCATCAGCCCTTGACCAACACCCTGAGCAGCGGCTTGCTTCATCCCGGCAGCGCCAGTAATAATGTTAGCTCTAGCCTGAAGTCCGCCCATAATGTTCTCAAACAGATCCTGCTCCGCTTGCTGACCTCCAGCCAAAGAAGCATAGTACGCTTGACGTCTTGCTTCCTCAAGTCCTTGCCCTTCAATTAAACCTTTTGTCAAGGCATCCTGAGCCTGCTCACCAGCGCCAGCTACAAACTGTAGGTACTGGTCTGGACGGGCAGCCTGACGAGCTCTGAATAAAGTATTAGCCTGCTGAGTAGCGATCCCCCTTTGCATTGCTTGCATTAGTGGGTTCTGCTGCATAGCTGATCTAGATTCAGCAATTCGCTGTTGGGCGAACTTAGACATTTCAGCCTTGGGTAATTCTTTCATTAACCCTGTGATTTGTCTAGCAGCCTTAGCCTGCTCTCCGGCGCCAATCATGTTAGAGACGGCACCAAGCCCTCCCATCACAAGAGGTATAGCTAAAGGTATTGGCATAGTAAGAAAGATTGAATAGTTACAAAAATATGATTATTAATACTTTTACACATAAAATAAGCACCCAGTTTTAGACGGTTTGTCCACTGCTGGCGTCAAAGCCTAGGTTAACGAATTTAAGCGCTCGCTTCACAGCACCCGGGAAATAGAATACAGTAAACTTAGCCACGTCTCCCCTCATCCGGTCCCCCTTCCACATAGCCAAGTTATATCCTCCAGCTATCCCCGGGGTTCTCCTATCTCTCAGGAACCCAGCATACTTAACACCCTCTTTTACAGTAAATTCTGAGTTGGTCACATCCGTACTCTGAACGTAAGGCACCTCAGTTCTAAGGTGGACACGCTCGGGGGTATCACCCTCGATGCCTACACTCTCGTAAACCTTAACAGTATTGCTAGCCTCATTATGTACGCCAGCAATAGCCGATGCCTGAACTGCACCATAGAAGGTATTCACAGGTCCATCGTGCGTATAGGGCATCCCATCCTTAAAGGATACAAGCCTATTGCCTACGTTAGACATCCACTCAGGGCGGAACCCATACTTAGTAACAAAACGATCAGCAGCATTCTGGTATGCAAATACGCCCCCCGAACCGTCATACTGATCATAATAGTTTGTCATTATCTCCGTAACAAACAGAGTACCAGTGAATTGTGTATTAGACTCAATCACAAGTTGTTGTGAGGTAGAGGCTATGAAGCAGCCAGTAAGACCAGCGCCGTAAACCTTTTGATTCATGTAGAACACTTCGATCGTATCACTACAAGTAATCTTATAGGTGATGTCCGGGACCAGAGCAGCTGTTATTGTAGTTGAGAATGGCATTAGCACTGAGTTGTTGAAAGTGAAAGAACTGTACCTGTCGCAGAATCTAGATTCCATACACTACCATAGGCGTGCACAAAAGTATATCCTGTAACCACCGTTGTTGGCATACCCATTGAAGAGTAGAACAGAACCGTTCCTGACCCAAATGGGCTGCCCGTATATGGAGTTACCAGAGTGTAAGATCCTTGTGTAGAACATGCTTGTGCAACACTGGTTCCAAGGCCAGCCGGCACCAACGTAATTACTTCCCAGTCTGTAACAGTACCACTTCCCGTAATAGTAGCTGTACCACCACCACCTGTGATAGTAATAGACTCAGAGTATGGGCCAGCCGCTAAACCAGCCTTAAGCCTGATCCATATATTAGTAGATGGCAACGCCCCGCCAGTATACGCTATGGTGGTACCAGATGTACTGAAGCCAGAGGTGGCGCTCACCTTGGATACCTCTATATTAGTAGAGGAAGGTATTGTTATATTACCAGAGGCTGGTGATAGGTTAAATCCATTCAGCTGTATTTGAACAGCAGTAGAAGGACCATTGAGCTCGATATAATTCAGGATCGTAGTAGAGCTAGGAGTAGCAGTTAGTGTAGCCCCAGCAGGAGCGCTAACAGAACCAGATAGGGCAACTGTAGAAGAAGCGCCTCCGCCAACCAGTGTAATATTACCGGTAGCAGACCCAACGCCTAGCCCAGATTTCAATCTAACATATATAGTATTCTGAGCAAAAACACCGGTGCCAGTATAAGAGACTGTTATCGATGGGAAGAAAAGCGATGGGGTTGTCCCTACCTCATATCCAGTTGGCGCCGTGATTAATACAGTCCCATTAGGCGTAAGACCAGAACCAGACAAGGTAAATGACTGCTCCGTAGAAGGTCCACTTCCAAACAAATATGTAAACCCACTTAAACTGTTAGGCGTGCCACCAAGAATAGCTGCGACTAACGTAAAGCTATACGAGTATGTATCCAGCTCTACGTCATCCAGCACCGCATTTCTTGGAACGACAGACATCCTAGGCATTGACATTAGATACTCCTCATGGTATGGGTCAACCATCCCAAGTACGCGAAGCGGGAAGTTGGGATTAATTGCATTATATACAGAAGGATTCTTTCTATAGTTAAAGATATCATCCCCTATCTTCTTAAAGAACTTTCGCATCTTATTTTCAGAGATGGCGAATAGTCCATTAACATTATAGCGAACCCAGCTTCCACGATTAGCATCAAAGAATAGGACCTCTCCTCCCCACTCAAAAGCGCTCTCTGGGTTTATAGTACCAAATGAGCCACGCAGTACGCTTATGTTTCCTACTACCCCCGAACTCTTAGCCAAGAAAGATGACCCAGTGTTATCAAATACTTGCGTCTCACCTATATAAATATTAGCTGTTTCTTCCTCACCAATAGCCAGCATTACGTTACCCTCGAATTGCACCTTAGAGGTGATGATCAATTTTTGGATAGACTCTAATTCAACCGGCAGGTCAACGGTGTCTAATGCATCAAACGTACTAAGACCATTAACCAAAGTACCGGGCATGTAATTATTTGAATATGATACAGTTACAGGCATTATCGATCTGCCACTGTTAGTGATAGCATTGGCCATCCCAATTCCTGTATACCAATTCTGCCAGTATACATCATTGAGGCTCATGTTCTCTGTATAGTAAGATGTTGGCACTGTTCTCTCCTTTACATATACATCTCCTTTTAAGAAACCATAAGTAGTTTCATAGGTTCTAAAGTTTGTGGTAGGATTTGACACTCGAAGCATTGGGCCTACCTCATAATAGAACTCATCAGCTATATTTATGTAAGGGCTTGATAATTCATATAAATTTAATAGCCCAGTAGATGTACCGAAATCAACAGGATCAACGATTATATATTGGCCAAATTTACCCTTTACATTTAGAAGATAAGGATTGCCACCTGTTGATCTATAAAGTCTTACAGTGTCATCCTCCCTATAGGTATACCCCATGCCGAATGTTACCATATTCGATTCATCTATCCCTATACCAAATACATCAGCCGTATATGCTGTAGCTGTCGTATAGTTGCCAGTTGTAGGGTCTTTCTTTATATAAACCATCCCACCCCGCCACTGCATAAAAGAAGAGACGGATAGACACTTTGTTCTTACGATGCTATAGTACCAAGCCCATTCAGGTATCTGTGTGAGTGCGTCAGTGTTAGAAAGATTCCACATGATCTCCCTTGAGTATGTGGCGTTAGTATAAGAAATATCTGCTGTAACAGCCTTTGCTGAATCCGATGTAATTACACCGCTCTTTCTACCAGCCTTGTCATAGAATACCACGCCAACCTTGTAGAAGGCGTTGCTTTTAAATATAGTCCCACCAGCGGTAGCCCCTGCGCCAGCACTGGTAATGCTAGCCTTAAACCCAGTGTATGTAAACGATATTAGTGTGCCACCTTCATAACTAGCTATCGCCTCTCCAGTAGTTGCACCACCGGGGAATGCGTTTAGATCTGTTACGAAATCAAGTGTGGCCGGAAATGACGGAGGAGTAGGCTGCGTATCTGGGTAGTAGTAATTATACCCAACGGTTGGGCTAGCTATACCTATATAATACTTTGTATAAACCACGCCAGTCTTAAGGAACTCGAGCTTCATCCAAAGACCATTCGTTGAATTAATGGTGATTGGCAATGCGGAAGCTGAGATAGAGCTAGTAGATGGGTTATCATACCCATATACATTATTACCCAAGAACAATCTGTTCTTAGCGATCTCTAATGTCTGTGAGGTTATCGGTACATAGTCAAACGCTTTTGCAGTCTCAGCATCAGAAACAGAAGCGCCAACAGTATCATTATAGAACCTATAAGAAAGCCAACTACCAGTATTGTGAACGGCAATATTTGCCTCATTAAAAGTCTTGATAATAAACATTTTACCGCCAGTCATATACTTGACGGCGAACTCAACCCTTACCACATCCTGCTGGATTAGCTGGTTCGGGTGAGCAATATCTATCGAGTTATAAATATTATAAGACGGATGGTAGTATGCCACCATATTTGAAAGTGGCGCGAATACAGAAACCTCGCCATCGCGATATACATATCTATAAGTAAATTGGAACGAGTCATTGTCAACTAGGTTATTAACAAGAACTGGGCTGGTTTGGTTCACCGCAGTAGCAGTCAATGGGAACATTGGCTTATAGCGGATAAGGCTAAGAACGCTAGCATCTAGCATGGCGCTAATCTTAATAACAAGCCCAGAACCAGTACCACCTATTAATGCAGAAGATACGGTAAACTCGTCACCATTCCTATAATATCTTCCGAAGTTTGTCATGACCACCTTGGTCACCACGCCTCCAGCAACAGTAACCGTTGCCCTGCCACCTACTCCAATCCACGACGGATCGGGGGAGGCCACAGCAGAAACTGGTACATCTACATAAACACCATTAGTGTACCCCGAACCAGCGGTAAGTACAATAGTGTTGTAGATCTCATACCTCTTTACGCTAGTGGTATATGATGGGTGCTGCGCTTTAATTGCCGCTTCTACGTTTATTCTCTTCTGATCTCCATCTGTCCAAAATAGCTGGTTCTCAGCCATAGCAACACTATGAATAAAACGGTCTTCCTTAAACCCAAGGATAGAACCATTATTAGGTTGCTCTAGTAGCGTGTATATTTTATCGGTATCTGCATCGTAGCAGTAAATGCCATGCCAGCCAGTAGAGTTATAGTTAAACCAGAACAGTCTTCTTTTTGCATGGTCCTCATAGGCCCCGATGGTTCTATTGTACCCGTACTGTGGTAGTGTGAATGTTGTGGTGACGCCGGTATGCCCAATGGTTTGGTTCTTCAGCTGATTACCCTCAATGTTAGTGATCTGTCCTACCTGCCCATTCTCGGATGTAATAAACCTGATATTGAGGGCGCCAAGGTATTCCTTTGGGTCCATCAAGTATGAGGCATCATCCGAATTGATCCCCTTCAGAAATGATTTTTTAGTTACCGGCATCTTTAATTCTTTGTCACGGGCCCGTATGAAGCCTGAAGGCTACGACGGATATCCAGTGTATCAATAGTATTCATTCTAGCTTTCAGAATACGAAGTTGGTTGTAGAACTCATCCTTAGCTAATTGTCTTTCGCTAAGATTAAATTGTCTACCGTGCTCCTTCATCTTCCAAAATATATATGCCTTGATCGTCTCGATCGCATAAGGATGAACTGAGTTGGAAGCGTCAAGTAACATACCATCAGATATGTAATCCATGACGATAAACGTCCCAGAGTAGCTTACATCTAGTTGTATCTCATCGCGTTCTCTGAGGATAATAAAGGACTCGCGAAAGCCCGGGATGTTATTGAATATACGTCCCAGATGCTCTCCCTTGTCGTTAACATAATTAGTATACCAGAACCCTTCCCAGTTATTTGGAAGTATTCCATTGGACGCTTCGATGTCTCCATAGGGGATTTTGTTTCCTTGTGAATCAAACTTGTTGAGGCGGTTAAAAGAATCTCTCTTCTCACCCCATGGTGAAAGGTACTGGCCCATCTCATTGCCGACTCTAATGTAGTCAACAAAATCGACAGGAAGCGTTGCAGCCTTGTATGAGTTAATAGGTAAACGAACACTCTTAACATTTTGGAGAACATCAAAGTTTAATTCACGCAGGCATGAAACAGCATACGTCATAAACTGCAAGTACCACTGCATTGGGTATAGCCTATCCGCCAGCGCCCCTCTAACTATTTTATCAAGTGTCGTTACTTTCATTAGTCTCTAGTTGATTCTGATCTATCAGCTGGTGGTACCTGAACCAGCATATTATAAGCTATCTGAACCACCTGCGCCTCCATGTCAGCGGAAAGCGGAAGAGTTTCATATAAACTTAAAGCACCAATATCCATGCCAACCAGTCTGATATAAACGCTATTTACGCTCATACCGGGTAGGTTCTGAGTAAATATAATATCTCTACCTACAACCTCGTAGCCAATCAACCCAGACATCTGGCCCAGTAGATCCTGAGGCTTAATGATCCCATACATAGATGTTGGGATTGGGATGAATGGTTCATTGATTGCGTCAATCTTTGACACATGCAGAACACCCATATTTCTTGGAAGATTTATAGGCATCGATGGAAGAGTAGCTCTGCTAAGGCTTGTTTTATAAGTAGTTACGGGCACGTTATCATACGTGAACACCATACAGTTATTAGGTATTGTATCTCCTTCTGGGGTATTGACCGCAAAGTAATCCGCCTTCAGCAGCTGATTTGCAACCTGCTCAACAGCTAGTATAACATCATTTGTATGTATACGAGCGCTGATGATAGGGTTACCAGCAATAAGTCGCTGTATCTGCTCGGCAATTTTTTTCTTAGTTGTCATTGTCCTTGTGCCTCCTTCACTTGTCCGAACTGAATAATCTCTTGGCTCGTCAGGTTAAGACCGTAGAACTGCAGAGCTATTACAATAATATTGTTTATATCCATTTCCCTCCACTCAAGCTGAACAGAGTTGGCGGGATCATATGTGATAGCACGACCCACCTGATTGTAAGCAAACTTGGGGTTAACTGGGCGGCGGAAATAATAAATCGCTCCAGTGGCTGGTGCCTCTGGGAATAGCTGAATTCTATTCTGGCTGTTCATGATTGCTACTGGATCATCCGCGCTTACTGGGATAACCTGACTTTCTAGTCTTTCAATCAACTCATCTTCTGCCATTACTTGCACAGCTGAGTATACGTTTCTCCCGAGCTGAGCGTTAAATACAGTAGTATATAACGACAGCAGGTGCATATAATCACTAGGAAGAGTAATAACCCCAGATGGTGTAGCACCCGCATTAAAGGTATACTTCGACTTAAATGGGCTTAATGCATCGTCAATTCTTTGCGAATCTCCATAAAGCTCTGCCTGTGCCTTAGCTGGCAGCTTTGGGTTCGTGTGATACTGATCGAACAGCGTCATCTGAGCCCTATCTAAAACAAGATCAATCTCCTCGTGGGTAATGAAACCCTGCTGCGCCTTGTTGACGTAGAAGAGAATGACATTATGTACATCGTTAATGGTCATTAGAACTTACTGTTAGGGATATTAATGGTTTTGCCGATCTGGCTTCCCCTCTTCCAGTTAAGGGCGTTAATAAAGGCTACAGGGCTATCGTTCTTGGCGTGCCGGGCAAAGAAGCTCTTTACCTGACCCTCAGACTTGCCACCCTTAGTCCCCCACTTGCCACGATGCTTAGCCTCCCCGCCCTTAAGCGTGATCTCACGACCGGTCTTAGGGTTCTCCCCCTTAGCCTGCCATGCATGCTTACCATCCTTAGCCGCCATTACATGAAATAAAGCCATCCTCTTACTATTTTTATAATCGATTTTCTAAGAATAAAGATAGACATTGCTACAATGATCAACCACAATTTAAGCTTATCATTTCTTAGCTTACCCACCTTATCCTTATAGTTCTTCTGGCACTCGTCAAGTTGTTCACCAGACACGACCAGCTTCGATTGCAAAATTAGTATATCTGACTTTAAAGTATCCTCATAAGTCCTATCCCTAACTGTGTTAGTAACAGTTCTAGTGCGATAAACAACAGAGTCCTTCTGCTTAAATGACAAAACACCGCCTATGACCGATACTCTTGCACGGCCAATGACAGTGTCAAAATCCTTACAGGGTACGTTGTGTACCCGCTCTACAATAGAGTCCTTATAAATAATCGAGTCCCTTACCTCAGTTATAGTGGTAGTGTCGTTTACACAATACCCCCTTCTAATAACCTCACTGGCAACCTCGCTAAACCGCTCAGGATCTCGCATTACCCTTTTCACAGGGTTGCATCCTAACATGCTGATAACCAACACAATGCATGTGTTAATTAGTGCGGTTTGCTTTAGGGATTTCAATTTCTTCTGGTTTAATAGCGAACAGTCTATTTTGAGCAAGCATTGATTCAGTTACCGTCATCCTTCTTTCTAGGTTCTCTATCTTAATGTTGGTGGCCGCCTCAGCCTGAAGCAGCACCTTTACATCTGATCTGATCTCCTGCAGAAGACTCCACAGGACAAATCCAAAACCTGAAATGATCATCGGACTAAGCCAAGATTTTACCCTATCAAGACTGTTCGCCATTGTTAATTACTTGAATACACTCAGTAATTGAGCCTTAGCCAGAACGGTCAAAGACTCGTTTGACTTAATGAAGTCCTTCAGGGTAGAAGAATCGCTAGGATCTAGATCCAGCGCCTCGCCATTGAAACACTTCTGGGCCCATGTGAATAACTTAAGTGCATCTCCTTTGTTTGCTGAAGCCAGCTGTGTAGACAGAAGCTTTCCAAGGGTTACAGACGATCCGTCCATGTCCTTTACTTCGGTGCCATCAAGCCCCTTCAGTGGTTGGTTGAAATCTAACATAGATGTTTATTTTGTACAAAGATAGGGTATTATCTATCTCGAACAAACAGTTTTCCACCTTTGTTTATTCACCAGTGATGGTCAGATTCAGGGAAGATGCGATCCAATCCCAAGCGGTCTCATCTGACTGCCAGTCTTGGTAGGCTTGCCCATCCATAGTCAGGTTGCCCTGAGCCAAGGTTTCGCCAGCAGATCCGTCCTCGTTCTGAGCCATTAAAGAGTAATAGAAAGTAGCGCTAGAATTCAAGACCAGACGTACTACATAAGCATTAAGAAGTTTCGCCTCCTTATTGGCGCCATTTGCCCAAATGGTAACGGGTTGAATTGTTTTCATTATGATTGATTTTCAGTTGTTTCAGCCCAAGGTAAACCGAGGTTCACAATAGGGGGGTTAATAAGGTTCTCGATCTGGGCGTCGACATTAGCCTTAAGGGCGTCTACGTCCGCACCAGCCTCGAGCCAGCCGATCACCTGCGCCTCGGTCAAATCGGGATAGGCCGTAAAGTCGGTATCCGAAGGTTGTGCGCATTCCATTACATCGTACTTTTCTACAAAGTAGGTTTTATCATCTACCACCTTTGTTCCATTGTAACGGAAGTGTACCGTCTTTACTACGTCCTGTAGGCTACCCTCTTGTGGGATGGTATCTAGTTGTAAGATTTCCCAATTGTAAGTTGTCATTTTATTCTGTTTTTAAATTATAAACAATTTGTACCATTAGCAAAATCTCCAAGTATTTGCCAATTTGAACCGTCACTTTGAATTATCACCGCATATTGACATTGCAGGGCATAGGTGGTAAACCCATCTATTGTTTGCGTGCCATTCGGATCGATAGTCAACGTATCAGTAGTATTGGTTCTGTTTATCTTAATCATATAAATTCTACCTGTGCAAGTTGTAGCATCTGGTAGGTTTGCGGTTGCGTTACCATTTAGATTAAATATAACAGTATGGTCGCTAGAGGTCAAGGTGTAAGTCGCCGTCTTTGTAGTTATAGCCTTGGCAACCGAACCGTTCGCGTGTAGTGTTGAAGTAGGGGAAGATGTGGCGATACCTACATTTCCTCCTAATGGATTTATAGATAAATTGCGATATGAAGTACCTTGCTGAACGGATTGAATTTCGCCATTTCCAGAACCATCAATTCCAAAAAGCATCTGGCGGCCTGTGGTAAATGACTCCTCACCCAAAGCAAGCAACGAGCCTGTTCCTACAACGTGCATTTGATAAGTAGAAGTAGAACCATTAACGACTACATTACCTGTTCTTGTAACTCTAAACTCAGGAGTTCCCCCGACCTGCAAATCCATCAGCAAAGAATTTGCACCCGAAGCCGTATTAGTGATGTTTAACTTTATAGCAGTAGGGTTTCCTGTGGTGTTCCAAGTTCCTGCAAGGTCTATTAATGATTGAGCATTTGAGCCTGTAAGGGAATAAGCACCTGTTGTACTTAATACCGAAGTATTGGCGGCTGGAGTTAATTTTACTTCTCCAGAAAGATTAATAAGCATTGCTTGTGTCCATACAAAATTAGTATTAGCAGTTCCGCTTGTTACAACATTAACTTGAAAACCATTAGCTGCACTTAGTCCTAATTGTACCGCACCATTTGTTGTTTTGTATTTATAACCACTTGTTCCAGTTCCATCATAAAAATTATTAATACCGACTTTCATATCAGCGGCATTAGTTTGAAAACCAACATAGCCAGCATAGGTATTTCCCTCTATAACATTAAAAGGAGAAATCCATCCACTTAGTGTACTATTCAATGCAATATTTCCCGCCACCGCTAACCCATTCGTAGGTGCTGCGGTACTTGCTGAATATCCTATGGCTGCTCCACCATTGACTTGCAAGCGGCTGCCGATGGTTGTAGTTCCAATTCCTAAAAAATTAGATGAATTTATGCGCATTGCTTCTGATGAAGTAGCAAACGCAAAAAAATTGGTAGAGGCTTGTATGAATGCTACTCTTGTAACACCATCAAATCTAAAAAACTCAATGCCTGACTCATCACCGGGAGCGTTATTCCTACCATTTATTTTTAGTGAATTTGAGCCACTACCTGTGTTAATTATAACAGGATAGCCACTTGCACTACTTGTGCCAAAAGTATTGGAATTACTTGCACCCGTAATTGAACCTGCAACTATCAACCCATTTGTTGGAGCAGCAGTAGAGGCAGAGTAACCGATGGCTGCATTTCCATTGACTTGTAGGCGAGAACCGATGGTTGAAGTATTGATACCAACATTTCCTGCTGGTGCAATAATCATACGAGTATCAAGTGTGCCTGCGCTTGCAGTTAAAAATTCTAATCTTGCATTTACGGATGTTGCACTATTAGCATCTATTAAACCTTGTATTATTGCACCTCTTTTTTCTGCACCTGCTGTGTTAGGAATTGCGTATGTAATTGAACCAATAGAACCCGTATTTGCGGCTGCGCCTGTTGTCAAAATTACGTGAGCCTGAGCATCAGCGGTAGTAGCAGTATTATAGATTTCCAAAAATCTATTAGTTCCACCGTGATTATATCTACTTGGTGAGGTTGCTCCAATACCAACATTGCCATCAGCGGCTATTCTCATTCTCTCAGTCCCACTAACGATAGCACCAGCAGTACCACTTGGAGCATTACCAAATGTAATTACACCTGCCCCCAATTCTATTGTTGATATGGCTGCGGTGGTTATATAACGATAAAAGGAACCATCATAAAATATGTTATTCCCTAATCCTGTAAAGTTGATATCACTATTATATACCGCTGACCTTGCTCCGATTTGTATCGCTCTAAAACCAGATGCCCAAGCAGAAGGAGTAACATTCACTCCTACGTTTCCTGCTACCATTAAACCATTCGTAGGAGCAGCAGTAGAGGCAGAGTAACCGATGGCTGCTCCACCATTGACCTGCAGTTGGCTACCGATTGTTTGGGTATTTATTCCAACTAAGCCAGTAGAAGTAATAGTCATTCTTGCAGTTGATGCAGAAGCTGCATTACTTGTAGCAAAAACTAAATTACCAGAAGTTGCACCAGCGGTATGTGCTGATATTTGTGAATATATTGCAGCCGCATCATCGCTATTTGCACCTAAAAAAGAAAGATTAGCAAAGTTATTATTGGTGGCTGATGTTTGTTGTATTGTAATTCTCGCACTTGCAAAATATTGTGTTGTATTTGTAGTTGACATAAAAGTTCTAACCATACCATCACTATATATTCTCATTCTCTCGGTAGCCGCATTTACACCAGTACCAGAACTTCCCGCTGCACTCGTATAGAATGTTATAGGGCCTCCTGCTCCAGAGCCTGTACTTGCTCCTCCTCTAATTCTTAATTCAGCACCAGCTACGTTCGTTCCTGTTGCGCCTGAACCACTCAAAATACCCGTTGTTGGAGAAGCAGGAGCATTAGTGCCACCGACAAATACTGTCCCATCATTATTGATAAAAAGCCTTACTGTACTATTTGTAGATAATTGAATGGGTAGATTTTCATACATATAAATATACCCTTGTGTATCATCAACCCCTACAAACATACCATCGGTAACAGTACTTCCGTGTGTTAAGTTTGAAATCTGCATCCCTGATAAACCAGCGGTAGTTCTATAAACGTGCAAGTTTGTAGCAGGTGCAGCAATACCAATACCGACATTTCCAGCAACCGCCAATCCATTTGTAGGAGCAGCAGTACTTGCACTATATCCTATGGCTGCATTGCCGTTTATTTGTAGCTTAGAACCTGCAGTCGCAGTACCTACTCCTACGTTTGTTCCATCGTCAAATATTTGGCTATTGCCAAGGGTTGTAGAAGCGGTAAATTTAGGTAAGTAGTTAGTTGTACCAGATCCTCCAATACCTCCTCCACCTCCTCCAGTAACCTCAATAACATTACCTGAAGAATCTACGGCAAGGTTGTAGGTAGCTGTTCCTGTGATAGTTCCTGAACCATAAGCTCCTAAGCGAGCCCTACCCGCAGCCGTTATTTCAAATCTACTTGCTCCCCCTACCTGTAAATCCATTAGGTCGGCAGTTGCTCCCGATGCGGTGTTGGTTATATTTAAGAGAAAGGCAGTAGGATTGCCAGTAGTGTTCCAAGTTTGAGAGAGAGATACTAAACTTTGAGCATTTGAGCCTGTGAGGGAAGACCCGCTTATCGCCATTCCCACTTGGTTATTTGTTGGTTGAATGGTAAATCTTCCCCCAGCAGTAGTAGTGCCTATCATTACATTGCCACTTGTTGTACCTAAAAGAACATCGCCTGTTACAGTTTGTATGGCTCTATGGGTTACTCCAGTCATTGAAGTTAAGGTAGGGTCATAATATATGCCTATGATATTATGTGTACCACCTGTTATATTATATCCAGCTGTTATATTAACTGCCGTATAATTTGCTGTACCTGCATTTGAAGTTAAAGCAGCTGTCGTGGTAGAACCTACTTGTAATTGTATAAAATTCCCACTTACATTATTATTTGCTACACCCCTTAATGACAATGCTCCACTACCTAAACTCTGGTCAAATGCAGCTAAATTTGTATTTCCAGCAGTTATATTTAATAAAGAGGATTGTATTCTCATACCGAAAATACTACCTGTTCCATTAACAGACATATAGTTCCCAGAAGGAACACTTAAATCTCCAACAATTGTTGTATTCCCCTGCACCCTTGCAGTACCATTTACATCTAATCTAAAGCCTGCATCGGTAGTGGTGTTGATTAGTAAGTTACCATTTGTAACTGATAATCGCATTCTTTCGGATGCAGCAGTTACATCCCCTGTATAAAACCTTATATCCCCCCCTGATTGTGATGCTGCCAATGCTAAACCAGAACTTCCCGCTAAAATTACTGACCTTCCAGCATTCCTCGCTCCAGTTCCAACGTAATTAGAACCCATCCTTTCAATGGCTAATGCTGCCCCACCACCATCATTTCCCTGTAATAAAAACCTTACAACTGCCGATGTTCCAGTTGATGAGTTTGTAAAAGTATGAGAGTAAAAACCATCCGTAGTGGCAGTAGCGTTAATCGTACCAGTTGTGTTTACATTCCCATTTAATTGAGAGATGCCTGTAACTCGTAATGCATTATTCGTAACCCCAGTAAATGCACCATTCGTAAAAGTGGGGTTTATATCCAGTCCTACTAATACATCGTTATTGGCTGCTGCTACTAAGGTATTTGTAAAGTTTATTCCTCTGGCAATAGCAGAAGTGGCTGTGATTGTTCCAGCTACTTGCAAACGACCTCCTATATCGGAAGTTGTGCCAAGCAATAAATTCCCTGCTAAATATGATGCATTACCAGATTGTGAGTAAATATCCCAAGTTCCACTAACTGCTGTACCTGCTGAATTGTTAAATAGTATGCCAATATTTGCACTACTGCCTGCAGTCAAATTAGCAATTCTTATAGCATTTTGCCTTGTTACTGCTCCGCTACCTGATTTGAATACATCAACGTAATCGTAGCCTACATAAGTACTAACGACTCCTGAACCTGTTACTGCTCCACCTACTGAATAGCCTCTTACTTGTGCTGTTGTATTAGCACTAACATTAACTGCTGAGTTAAACCCAGCCATATTTGTAGCTGTGGTTGAATTGTTAATAGTTGCATCTATCCCTGTAAGATTTCCTGTATTAGTAGCAACAGTTGAAATACTACGAATGCCATACATTTGCCCACCTGTACTATTATTTGTAGTAGCATTAACTGATAGCGCAGCTTCAGCATTTAGCGCAGGCGCAGCATTTATTGTGGTAAAACTTTGCACTCTTGCTGTGCCCGCAATATCTAAACGGAAGCCAGCATCGGTAAATGTGCCACCGTTTTGAATTACTACGTTGCCTGATTGAAAAATTCTAAAGTTTTCATTTACTGTTCCAGCATTATTTCTATTCTGAATAGCAAAATATGGATTTCCATTATCCACGTTACCAGAAACTAAATTAACAATTGAACTTAAACCTGATGCTGAGTTTACTAATTGTATTGAAGTTAGATTAGCATTATTGTTTGTGCCTGTTCTAAAAGTTGCTACATTATTTGCACCAGAATTTGGGAAGTTCACTCTTAAACCCACATTATTTACCCCTGTAAAAGCACCATTGGTAAAAGTAGGGTTTATATCAAGTCCTACTAAAAAATCGTTATTAGCTGCTGCAGTTAAGGTAGGAGTGGCATTTATTCCCCTCGCAATAGCACTTGCAGCAGTAACAGAGTTATTTACTAATAATTGTGAGGTAGGTGTAAAGGCGAATGTAGGGGAAGATGTGATAGAGTTAGTGCCATTGAAATAGGACACCTGACCTGTTGTGCCTGTACCCGTGATAGGATTGGTAAGAACAGATTGATATTGGGGGATATTTAATGTTGATCCAACTAAAGTAGCAGCGCCACTTGTTCCTGTTGTAGTTAAAGTAATCGCATTCTGCTTGTTATTGAAGGTTGTCCAATCCGTTGCACTTAGATAACCATCGTTACTTCCACTTGATTGTATTATGGAAAATTGGCCAGTTGTATTGTTATACACTAAGGGTACAAATGCACTCAAAGAGGTAAGCGAAATTCCACCCAAACCTGCAAGAGTATATGTCGGGATATTTAATGTGTTAGAAATTAACGTAGCCGAGCCACTTGAACCCGTTGTGGTTAAAGTAATCGCATTCTGCTTGTTATTGAAGGTTGTCCAGTCTGTAGAACTCAAAGCACCCCTGTTAGTTGCAGAGGCTGTTGGTACGTTCAATGTAATTACAGGAGTTGTAGTACCGTTGGCTACACTAGAGCTAAGATCAGTACCAGTAGTGCCTAATGTTAAAGCCGCCACAGAAGTCACCGTTCCAACAGACCAAGTCCTATCTGCTGTAAGATCATAACTTACCCCATTGATAGTCAACACTCTAGCAGCATTTGCTGGGGTGTAACCTAATACAGTTGGTATAGATTTCTTCTCCCAAAGCTGTGTTGATGAGTTGTAGAAAATACCATCATTGTTAGTTGGGTTCAGGGCTGAAACATTATGAATCTCCTGAAGCTCAAAACCATTTTGAACCTTAACGAATATCTCTCCATTATTTTGCTGCACCCTTGTAACAATACCGATAAAAACAAGGTGAGCTGGGGCATATGGCTTATTAACTAAACCAAAGATTAAATTACCATTTGTTCCAAGCCACACTGGATCTCCAGCCACAGCTGTTGACGTATCAAGACCAGCTAGCAACCCCTCAGTAATAACGCTAACCTGAGCGTTTGTAACTCCGCCCGTCTCTATTAATCCAAGCGTTTTAGAAGATGTAGCCTCAGATGTATTAGAAGCCTTAGACACGATCATGTTCGTACCATCGGCAGATGATACATAAACAGCCTGCCCCTTAGCTATATTTTCACCAAGCTTTACCTGATGCTTTAAAGTAGAAGTTGTAATAGGCCCAATATCAGACAACAACTGAGCCCCTGTTCTATACTTAACAACCCCGCCATCGCTAACTAAGAATCTATCAGTATCAATTGTGGCATTGGCAATTGTATTTAATTGCGTAGTTCCATCAACAATAAGACCAGCCTTGGCTAAGATATTTGCTAAAAACTTCATATTATTTATTTACTATAACTCTATATTGATTTGTTGTTGGGGCTGTAGCAAATGATACAGAAAGCGTATTAACGCCAGTACGACTGACGTCTGTGAATACAGTTTCCCCTGTAGCGTTTTCAACAACCTCTACATCTACGTCTAAATTATTTAAATTATGCGTTACTGTATAGGTAAGATTAACCCCGTCACCAATGCTAGTGGCATACTTACCTCCAGATATCTGACTAGCAATGTAATTTACTAAGTCAGTCTGATTTGTAATTGTCCCCGTGATATTCCCCCACGCAGCACCCGGATATAGAGGCGTTAGATTATAAGGACCGATCGGGGCGTTCAGTGGAACATAGGTTGGGATCTGGTAGTTACGCAATACAGCGATCAAGTCTTTTAGATCACGATATATACTTGTAGTGTTATTAAGCCTAATCCTGTAAATAATGTGCTCGAATAATGATTGAGCATATGTAAAGTCCTCTCTTGTTTGAGCGAACTCACTCACAGTATCTACCTGACTCTCTAATGTATTTTTCAACAAAACAATCAGACTGGTAATCTGAGCCAGCGTTGCAGGAGTTTCTGCGTATGTATTAACCGATTTTGTTATAGTCTCCTCTACAGTCAACCAAGCATATGTCTGGTGGGTGTAGACAAGACTAGAGGTTAGCGTTATTACATAATTAGCGTCCCAGTACTGGTTACTGAACTTTACATCAAACGTAGCCGTACTACCTGTAATAGTCCCCGTTGGTGTGGATACCGCCGTCCAAGACCTAGTCACCGCCGTATTGTTATAATTCGCTACCTGATAATTAGTGGAGTCGATGTACTCTAGCTTAGGGGTAAATACATCAAACTGCTCGTTCAGGTTTAAGGTGACTGGCAGATACTGGAACTGGAAGGTTCTGGTGAAATCTGTGGATAAATACCCCGGAGCCGCCGCCGTATACTTAATTGTGTATGAGCCCCTTTGAACCTGCCCTGTAGAATCCAGCATTAAGGTGTAAGAAAAACTAGACCCTGCAGAAGGGATATCTGGTGAGTTAATATTGCCCGTCCTGACATAGCCATCTGGCTGGATGATCTCAAAGATACCCACCAACCCGGCAGGCGGGGAGGTAGTGGTGTCTGTTAAAACCAGTGTAGGTATCCCGTCAAGGTCAAACTTGACGTTAAAGGACATATTAGAGATGGTGGGCATTATTACAAAATTAAAACAAAGTTCCCAAATTGGCAGGGAATAAGCAATAAAAAGCCCCCTATAGAAATAGGAGGCTTTCACCAAACAACCAAACACGAGATGAACCTCAGTTCAGTTGTGAACTAAGGACTCACTTTTTGGCCTTGCTCTGAATAGTTTGGAACACCTTTTCTCCTTTTGCGGAGCTGGTGCAGAAGCTTACGAACTCGTCGATAGCGTCGCTACCTGTCCGAGCCACTACCAGAATCACTTCCTTAGTAGGCCACTCAAATCTAGACTGCTCCTGATTAAACAGGATTACGCCCTTCTTGATAGCCCTATTAACGGTGGCGGTTACCACGGCTAGTTTGTTATTCATCAGATCGAGGAATGCAGCAGGGTCTTTGTCTGCCATTTCCTCCAGTTCATTTCTCAGAACGGATACAGCCTTTGAGTCATCCTTACCCAAGGCAGCTGCGTATGTTTTGACATCCTCAGTGCTCAGGTCAGCAGCAGCATTCAACGCCTCACGACGTTGGTTGCGGGTTCTGCTTTCCTTCTCTGCAGTTTTAGTCTCATCTACCAATTCAAAAATAGCCTCTTTTGTTTCGTCTCTGTTAGGCTTAGAAGCATTATAATCACAGATAGAAAGATAGCTATGGATTTCCTGATCATAGGCGCGGCCACCAGTTAAGATCATATGGCCAGCCATGTTTGAGTAAAAGTTAATCTCATGGAACAAGTGGTTGCCTTGACCATCTACAGAACGAACGGCAGCAATATCTACATACTGGCCCTTCTCTTCATCATAAATAGTGTCAATAACTGGGACCCCCTTTACTGCAGGGATAGCTAACCTGTTTGGATCAAATGGGTCTTTTTCAATCTTGCAAAGCCTATATGTCACAGATTGACCGGGCTTTAGCATGGTTTCTTTAATCAGCTTTTCAGATAGCTGATTGTACATTTCTGTTTTTTTCATCTGGTGTGTTTTTGGTTATTGATAAAAAGCAAAGGTAAGGGGTTTTACCCCCTTACCGTATGCTATAGCTAATCTATTGATAATCAGCTTAGGACAGCTTGAAGAACTGGTTTGCACCGAGGATCTCCAGACCTTGTACGCTCTCGTAGTGGATCTCCAATACAGAACGCTCGTTGGTTGGAACAGGAGCCAGACCACCGAGAAGGATCTCGCGATACTTCAGATCGGTACCATCGCCAGCCATGTAACGAACGCCAAGGCGATCGAGCATTTGACCGTCGTTAGTCTTGATCTTACCGGCAGGAGCACCGTAAGCACTGTTCTTAAAGTTGGGAGAACCAGTGTAGTTTACGATGTTCTGGTGATCCAACAAAGGCAGATACTTCTTGTAGTAAGTACGTCCGTAGATCTTCACAGTATCGATACCGAGATCCAGTGATTTACCGGCGATCTGGAAACGAGCACCTTGAGACAACAGAGCACTGTTACCTAAGTTGTTGAACAGGTTGTCAAAAGCAATGTTCATAGTTGTACCTACGAACAGGAAGTACTCCTGAGGGCAACGAGCTCTGTTCAAGGTCTGAGTAAGAGCTTGAATGTCGGCGAGTGTTGCAGTACCTGCAGTCAACAAAGATTGGTTGATACCACGAGCAACTACAGTCTGATCGAGACCACCAGTAGTTTGAACTGGTCTTCCTTCTGCATCAGCAAGAGCAGGAGAAGCATCAGCAAACAAGGTAGAACTCTTACGACCGAACATCAATGAAGTAGAGATATCTCCACGGAACTTCATCAAGCTCTCGTGCTGACCTTTGTACATGTAGAAAGGCTTTCCTTGAAACTCAACTTCAACCTTAGAAGCCTTCTGGATGTCGGTGATACTGAACTTACCCTTGAAGATTTGCACTTGGTTGTCGTATCTAACTACTCCCCAACGCTTAGCATCAGGAGAAAGAGAACCTTCACCAGCAGCGTTAGAGAAGAAAGAAAGTCTATCTCCGCTAGCCAGAGTCAAGGTAGCGCCATCTACAGACTTGATAACGATGTTAGTAGTAGCAGCTTTACCAGTGATGTAACCTACAGCTCCGTTAGGGAACATAACCAGCTCACCTACGTTTACATAAGCGTAAGCAGTGGCGTCGATTGTAGCAGTTACAGAAGGAGGAGCGGCAGTAGTTCCAGTTACACCAGAACCAGTTACGGCACTAACAGTACCGAGAACATAGAGCTCTTCGTTAACGAAGTGATGGAAAACAGGAACTGAAGTGGGGTTGGAGCGATTAGTCAACTCCATGATGTCCAAGAAAGACATCTCCTCGTTAGTTACGTCAAGAACCTTATTAAGGATCTCACGTTGATCGAGGAAGTTAATTGATGATACGTAACTCTTATTAAGGTTACCTAAAGTACCGGGCATGATTAATTATTTTATTTTTTAAAAATTATTTTGATACTCCTCTACTTGCGAAAGCTTGAAGAAGACTTGTTGTAAAGTCTCCAGAACTTTCAGTCGGAACATCCCCCACGGGAGCGGTTGAGGGGTTCTTTATTTCTTTCGTCACTTCAGAACGACCAAGCGTCTTGCCAAAGTTAATCAGAGCTTTTTCAAATTGCTCAGGATTCTGACTATAGGCAACGGTCTTATACCATTTACTATAGTCTAATTGGCCGGGCGCCGACGCGAATTGTTGAAAGAACTTGTTGTTATCCAGAGTCATCTCCACCATTGATTGCGGTTCTGGAAGCTCGTAATTAAACTCATCGTCACCAGTCTTAATGCTAAGTCTCTTAGCTTCAATTATGGACTTGGTGAGAGGATTCTCAATTACTGATTTCTCAAACTGAGCAATCGCCTCTTGCATTGCCGCATCCTGCGCTTCAGCTTCTGGGTTGGCTTGTGGTTCCGGGGCCACAAATCCCTTCTGCCAATCGATATACTTAGAACGGAGTTTGTTAGCTTCAGACCTCAGAAGTTCTTTCCCGAGCTCTGAATCATCCTCACCCCATTCTTCAGCATCAAGCTTAAACTTGTCTACTACCTGTTGCTTAAAAAGACGATCAAACGCCTTCTCAGAAACATCTGGATACTGCTCTCGAAGATTACGTCTCATAATCTCCGTGTCATCCATCTTGGTAAAGTCTACAGTCTTAGCCTGCAGGTATGGTGTTAAATCACCTGTCTTCTCATAATACTCAACAGCACCCTTAATGAAATCATCCTTGAATTCATAACTGGGGGCCGCCATTCTTGACCCACTAACTGAATCCTCCTGCGGAGTTTCTTCAACTGGTGCAGTCTCTACAGCAGTTGTTTCAGTTGTGGTCTCCGTTGGGGTTTCCTGTGTTTCAGCAGGCGCCTCTTCTGGAGCCGCTTCTACAATAGGTTTACCATTAACGGTTACATCAGACAACGATAAATCGTTGAAATTCAGTTCATCGCTCATATTTATATTATTTGGTTATGCAAAGCTTTGATAAAGGTTTTGAAAAACAATGGATTATAGGGGGTGAATTATTGCCCCTCCTCCATTTCTTCTCCTTCAACCTCTCCCTCTTCCATTCCCTCATTCTCCTCTACCTCATTCTCTTCAACCTCTTGCTCTTCTTGCTCAGGCGCCATTGGCTGGGCCTGCTGCGGGAAGCCTCCAAGATTAAACATCTCTTCTTGGGCTATCATTGCGCCGTCAATTTCTGGTTCTTCTATATCAGTATCGGGCTGCCCCATTCTTATCTTTGTCACACTCTTCTTGCCCTTGTTCTCAACCTTCTTAGTTTCAACCTTGCCCTTCATGCGCATCTTCTCAAGCTCGATCTCGTACTTATACTTCATCTCTAAGATCTTAGCATCGTACTCTTTCTCAAGCTGGATCAGCTGGCCCTTAATCTGACCTTCGGCTTGGATGGTCTGCTGCTTAGCCTGCTCAGCAACCATGGCAGATTCTTGCTGAACCTGCGCATTCATTTGCTGCATGCGCATTGCTTTATCCTCCTCTTCCTTGCGACGCTTCTTGATCTTATACGCCAGCAATTGTTGGGCAACCTTTAGATTATCGGTATTCTGAATAACAATAGCATCCTCTATATCTAACATCCCGTTGCCTTGCCCAGCCATTACCTGCTGTTGAAGCATAGCTCTTTCCTCATCTGTCGGCTTATCTTCTAAGAAGATTCCAAATTCATACAGACCAAGATTTGGAGATGCCTTAAAGAACTTCATTGTATTAGACCCAAGAGCACGAACATATCCCTTCACCTCTCCTTCTGCAGCTACATCTTGCAAGCGAAGTATAATAGCATTAGATAAAGATTCAAGCAATTGCTTTTCTCCTTGTACGATATTTGTAAGGGCGTTATTTGTTCCCTCGTAAGCCAGCTTCGCAACAGTTGTTAGCGTTCGTGGATCTGGAGTAGAACCATCCGTCATCTCATTCATACCAGTTACATCACGGATCAACTGTATATTGTTTTGGATGATCTGCCAGTAGTTCATTACATCTCGGCCCAATCCATTTTCCAATTCTTCAATGGGCTTATAATTGCTCATTCTTCCCTGAGGATCGCTCTTGCGATATACCAACGTACCGGTTTTATTATAAAGATCAAGCACCTTCATTGGTGTTAGACGCTTACCGCCAGCACCAAGAGGGATATCTTCAAGCGCACCCATTTCAATCATAATACCCTTTGGCCTTGCCTGATTGATAGCATTCTGCAAACGGTACCATGCAATCTGAATAGCATCTGCCATAGGAAGAAGATAAGGCATTATTCCGTAGGCCTTCATATCCCAGAACTCAGGGGCCATCAGGTGGTAACTCATTTGAGTATCCATGAGAGATGACTTAGCTCGCTTCATATTAGTACACAACCCATAATCAAATATGTAGTCTGTACCGATGATCCACTTTCCTTTATATACAACCTTGTAAGCTACACGCTCAAATTTATCTTTTCTTTTATTCTTGTCATCATACTTACCGCGCGCATATACCTTGTTACCACGGCGGTCAATACGCTGCTCAAAAACCATTTCGTTGACGGAGAAGAACTCCAAATCAAGAATACGAATCCTAAACCTGTCATAACCTTTATTATAAACAGAAAGAGAAGAAGGCCATTCCTTGGGATTACCCAAAAACCCAACATGCTTTTTTGCAATCTCCTCATACTCCTGCTCACTAAATTGGTTACCCGCCATCTGCTTTAAATCAGCAATGGTCATCTCTGTGATCTCACCAATATAAGCCGCATCGGAGAAGTCCTTGTTCTTGCAATTATTGATTAGTATATTTCTAGGGTTTACCTTTCTAATTTTAATAGCACCATTACTATCGATATACTCCTTGTATCCGGAAACACCATAGTCAAAAAGATCTTGGCGAATCCCTTCACGGAGCTTCTCGATCTGGTTTTGCTCCAACACCAGCTTTATACCCATCTCAGCTTCAATAGCCATCTGATGCTTGAACGTGTAGTTCATCTGCATCTCCAGCTCCTCCATGTCCTTAGCCTCATTAGGCATCAACTGAAGGGCGGGGGTTTCAAGAAGTGATGGATCAAGCTTAGCAGCCTCTTCACGCAACTGGATCTTAGCCTTAAGGGTAGCAAAGTAATCCTGAACCTCCTCGTTAGCCAGAGAATCAATGGGCGTGGCTACAATATTATACCCAACCTTGTTTAATTTACCAAGGGCAATTCTTCTAAACTTTGGAACAATGGGCATCACAGACCAGTCGATGTTAAGCCAGTCCTCATTAGAGGCCTCGTCAACTTGCATTAGCGGCCTATACTTGTTAATCGATTGATTACCAACAGCATACTGCATGATTACCTCATAGCGGTAGCGAGCATGGTAAAAGATCTCACGCGGATTGTCGTTCTCAAAAGAGCTCCACGCAGCCTTACAGTACTGAAGAACCCAGTCGCGACCCTTTTCTCTCGGATCGATTAAGTGACTTGGGAAATCAGTCTTCTGGAGTTTGTCCATTTTTATATTTTATTCTTCCTAAAATAATCAGACACATCTCGTATCTGACCAGTTCCTTTTACATGTACCCTAACTTGATCAGCTATTAGAGCATAACCTGCCGCCATAGCCAAGTCAAACTTGGTTGTCTTTGCTATATCAAACTCCAGCCAATCCTTGATAAGGTCCTTGAAATAAACCCTATCATGCATCTTGTTGATATAGTCCTCCGTCAGCTCGGCGATCTGCTGGTGAGTTTTAGCACTAGCGGCCACACCGGGCTGGTTTCTTTCTGGTAGCCAGATAAGGAACGGAGAATACCCCCGATCATCGAAGTAGTGCATAAGGCCAATCTTCTGGTTTTCAAATAAAACCGGGGCACCGTAGTATACCGCCATCTTGATCATGTCCTCGTAGAATATCTGGACAGAGTCTGGGCGATAAGCATACTTTGCCACGAAGGCGTAGTTGTATATATCCTCCTCCCGAGCCGCGCTATACTTCTGAAGCACTATCCCGGCTCCGTTAGATCTCCTACCATCCTCCGTCATGTTGTGGTCAATCGGGTCAACCCCAATCACAAAATTCAGGCCATTGGCAGGGTGGAATACACCACCGTTCTTCGTAACCTTATTACTATCTTCCTCCTTATCAAAAAGCTTTGCGACCTCCCACCGGCCATTCTTTGATGGTTCAAATACTACCCGGGTATCGCGGTCACCATTAAGCCAGACAAAGTTACCCCTTGTTGTCAAATTATCCTTCCAAGAAAGCCTATCCATTCTTTCATTCAGTAACTCAGGGTTGTACAAGCACTTGCTCCCATCAATCCTAAAAGCCTCCTCCCACTCAATTGGCTCCTTCCTAATAATAGAACTAAGCGCCCTTGAATCGTGAGCTAACAATTTGCGCTCGTCTCTAATCTCCTGCTCGGCCCTAGCCCTGTCGGCCACACCGTACTGGTTATAGTATCTAGTGTCCGCCGCACTACAGAAGTACCTATAAAGCCCAGAAGCCGTCCTTTTCCCCTTCTTGTTATTCTGATCCGAGTTCTCCCATATCTTCTTAAATGGGGCTCCTCCCTGATCCATATCCTCCACCGTAGTGGTAAGCAGTGCCTTACCTATAATTCTACCCTCGTCATCCAAATGGCAGTACTTGGTTACCAACCACCGGTTCCAAACATCAACCTCCATAGTCTTACCAACCTCATCACCCAAGTACCTGTGCAGCTTCTGTCCGTCATAAGATATAGCCTCCGATGTCTTCCAGTCTATGGCAGACTCCAGCTCCTTCTCTTCCTTGATAGTATTTGCCCTTCTACCCTTAACCGTGGTTTGATAGAACCTCAGCTCTGATGTCGGGGTAAGCCCCTTAGATGTATCAAATATGGGGACAAAGAAGTCTGGCAGCTTTTTAAAAGGCTGAACCACCGCCTTTCTGAATACCTCCTTAGCGTCAGCCCCCGTCTTAGATTGTATCCCAGACTTGGCGTTATTAGTTCTAGACGGGTACTCATATAAGAATACCCCACCCCTAAATGTCTTACCCTGCCTACGCTTTGTGATCTCCACCATTCCCATGCACTCAGGGTCCTCAATGCAGTACTGCATAAAGTAGAAGTACTTCCTATCCGTGTCCCTGTATTTAGGAAGGCCAGTATCGAGATGCCAGTAATTAAGATAGAAGTAATGTAGCCCAGTTATATAAGTGGGCGCACCATTATTATAAAACCAATACCCATTCAGCCTCCTGTCCCATTCCTGCTGCCTAAATTGTTCTAACTTAGGATCAAAGAACTCCGGGTCCTCATCCTGCCTCTGCTGTTCCTTTGCCCTGATCTTAGCGTAATCTTTTGGCAATGGTGTGTTCTCAAAGTACTGTTCAGCCTTCTTTGGTGACCTAGCATATATAGAACGCTCCTCCAGCTCCCCGCTCAGTATATTTAATACAAAGCCGGATGGTGGGACGTGGCAGATAAGTCCCTGAATATTTTCAATAGACCCATTACTTATTGGACTGAACATTGGCTATATCCTCCGGTCTAATGCGTTTACGTTTGGTTATTGATTCCTCTAGCATCTCATCCTCGCCAGTTAATTGACGAAGATACTTCTGCAGTCTTTGCACTATCTCATCCTGCGCTGTCATAATCTGCGTCTTAATGGTAATAGCCTGAAGGATATCCTTATCCCTATTGCCATCCACTGGCAGCATTACTCGCTTATTAAACTCATAGAACGCCTGCTCGTTACCAACGATCATAGACCAGACATAGTTGTTCTGGTACTTTAGATACTTGATTATCAGATTAAGAAGTTCCTCATACGGAACCTCCTCGTCATCCACCTTGATCTTAAAATCAAATAGAGCAGTTACATCATCCTTATCTAGATCAAACCCAGCGATGGCAGCAGCGAATTGCTTACGCTTCGATATCTCTGGGTAGTACTCTCGAAGAGGCGAGTTCATGTCATACATCAGTAATACATAACGACTTAGCTTATCATCCGCATCACCTAGTATTTGGCGTAATTTAGGGTGGGACGAAAACAATGGTTTTTTAACCGTGGGGTTAAATTCCATTTTCTTATACTCAATCTCTGGTATCATTTCCAACTATGTTTCCACCAATGTATTCCAATGGTGTTTGGTGTTAATAATTCAGGCCTGTACTGCTCATTCCAATTATAAGGATAGAAGTAGTCCTTAGGAAGAGTTACAAACCCATCGTAAGTTTTTACTTGATATAAATCAGAATCGTCTAATGGTTTCCCTTTCTTTGACTCTACATAATCCTTTAGCATCCATGGGCTGCACCCAACCTCAATAGGCACCTGATATATTTTAACTCCATTGATTACATCAAAGTAACAATTCAATATCTCAGCGTGATACTTGTTCCCCTTCTTTCCCCCAGACGCCGCACCATTAGGGAACACAGGATAACCCTCTATAGAAACAAAAGACTCAAACTCAAGCACCTTATCTATCGGCGCTATTAACTCAATATCAAAGTCTAGGTATATGCCACCATACTCATGCACCGCCCACCATCTAACAAAATCAGATAGCATAGAGTACTTCTTGTTATCAATTAATTTCTGCAGATCAGGGTACCTGTCTACCGGGATATTAGAGCAGTTCCAGTGCATAAACTCTAAATGGCCAGCATATTTACGCCAGCTATCCCTGTAGTCAAACCCTAAATTACCATCTAAAAAATAGTGTATCATAGTTGCTTGTCACATCTGTGGCAGTAACCCCGCCATGTTTTAAATATTTCGTCATAAGACATATTAGCCAGCACTCCACAACTACAGTGCTTATATTCCTTTTCTGGTATTGCATTATTATCCTCTGGCGGTTTTACAGAATATATAACTTTATGAATATGCTGGTAAGGAATCATCTTAGCCAATTCAATATAGAACTCACCATCACCACCAAACCTAAGCTCCCAAGTTGGGAACTTATTTATCTTAGGATATACGCCACATGGTGTACCAATATTCCCGACCTTAATAACATCACCCTCTGGAATTTTAGAGTTAGCGTATAAGAACTGAAATATATATAACTTATCCTCTGTGCAACATTCCCTAACAATAGACATGGCGTCTTTTGTATATACATCATCATCATCAGCGTTCATGAAGTAATCTCCGGGAAGTTCATCCTGCCACCTGTTTCTAGAACCATGCCCCCAGAAACCTAGCGGTTCGGGGTTATGTAAAGATATAACCTTACAATTGCTGTCGATCTGTAGTGACATAGGTTGACAATCCCATATAATAGTAAGATAGTCCTGCTCCTCTAGCTGAGGCGCAATGGAGTCCACCATTCTTTGCAAGGTATCCCTACCTGCTGTGGCTATCACTACGTTGAAGGATTTCTTCATATATCTTTAATCTTTTCTCTCCCCACTTTACTATATCATAATTCTCTAAGCAGTATGATCGGTTCTTGGCTGCACATTCTTTTCTATATTCCTGTGACTCAACCAGCTTAGTTAACTCGCTAATAAAATCTTTTTCGCCAGTAAAGTAATTAACCGGCAACCCCAAGTAGGGTTCAGCTTTGCTAACCAATATAGGAATATTTAAAGCAGCAGCTTCTAACGCCTTGATATTACTCTTATAGGAATTAAACTCGCTAGCCTTGCTAGGGACCACAAGTATATCCCCCTTATAGCCAGACATGTAGTCCTCCACACCAGACCACTCAATAGTGGAGTATGGGATCTTCCCATCGCCAGTAAGGTTTCTTGTAATAACATCATAGACATCACCCTCTACGTAACCAGCAATCACCCACTCTACCGGCAGGTCTATCTTCTTCATTGCATTCGCAATTAAGAATGTGTTAGAGTAATTCATTGCAGAGCTAGCGTATACTAGCCTAACCCTATCAGAGGGGGACAGCTCGTGTTCTCTAAACTGCCCCGTCTCATAGGCTAAAGCATTTGGAATCACGTATACGTTCTTATTAGGTACGGCGCGAGCTAGCTTGTCTGATGTGCATATAACGGCATCAGCATATATAAGATGTTGGCGGATCTGAAAACCTACATCGCTCTTCTTCCAGAGATTATACTTAGGGTGGTCCTTGCCAACCTCCCACCAATCGTCTGTGTCCACCACCACCTTCACATTATACTTCTTCGCCTGCTGAGCAATAAACGATGGAGATATCATTACGTGCCTAGAGTAGTGCAAAATATCACACCAAGCCAGATCCTCCTCCTTGAGATTAGAAACAGTCCTAACCTCAGCGTTAATGTGGTTATTAGGCATGAATACCCTGTGGTAGGAGCACCCATCTAGATTCTTTATCCAAGACAGTACTTTCAATATCGCTTGTTTAACATTTCTTTAAAATCATCTATATTCATTAGCACAAGATGGATGTCGTGCTTAGTCCATACACGAACAGCATCCTGCTCTACGCCCTGCTCATAGTCAAGATCATAGGTCACGACCTCGTCAGTAAACGCATCAATTGTCATCGGGTTGATGTACACATGTGTTATCAGAGCCGATCCTGCTGGTCCCTCCAGCATTACTTTCAGTTTTACGAACCTGTCTATGAACGCCATTTTTATTATAAAATTTTAAAGCTTCATCAATCAACATTCCACACAACCAAGCACCGCTCTCTTCATCTTGAATATCTCTATCCTGCATAATACCGTAGACAACGTGGTAGACCTCGTGCGCTATTGTATTTACAGATGACTTCTTATCATTAATTAAAATATAGTAATCAGATATATCAAACGTCAGTGTCCAAGCCTCCCCATCCTCAGCAGGATCAGTTGGCACCTCTCCGTGTTTTTTATAAATGCGGTTATACTCACGGGTAAGATCATCCGTAAGCACAAGGTGGACCTTGCACTGGTACAGTTTGATATCTATGTTTTTACTTTTCCGCATCGAATATAGACCAGTTATTTATAAACACCTTTGCCTTACCATTTAACGATACCTTCATGTGAGTACCTTTAATATTATCAAACGGTATCATCATCCATATGCACTTGGGTTTTATATAAACCGCCAGCACATCAAATTCATTCTTATACCTCCTCCCTCTAGACCCACTTGTGTGGATGGACCAAGAACCAGTTTGGCTGTAGGATGTTGACTTGATCTGCACCCTCGTCAGCTTACCTTTGCAGTCCACTATCCTGTCGTAGCCAGAATCATATATCGGCCTAGCCGTCATCATACCACGTTCAATAACATGGTAGTCAAACAGCACTTCAGCAGCGGCTCCTTTATTCAATGGTGGTTAAGAATTTAGAGTCCATAGATAAGAATGCATTCCTTCTGCTAATCTCCCCGCCATTCACCGTCTTACGGGTTGGCGTCTCCCGAACCTCAATCTTCTCAACAAAGTTACCCTTGCTATCCGTTATCTGCCACACCAGTATCACGCCCTCGTCCATCAAAGATACAATTACAAAGAACGGAACATTATACAAAGAACTTGCGTGTGAGCCAAACTTCAACTTCGTGTGCGTGATCAGGTACCCACCATTATTTCTCAGGTACTCCCTTGTCAACGTCACACCACCAGCGCTCTTTCTGCACTTAATCTCCGCCAGCCCAGTGATAGTCAGCCTGCCATCGATAACCTTAGACAGAATTATATCTGAGTTGTTGGCCGCACCACTAGTGTTAATAACAGTATAACCGCGCTGGGTCAACACGCCCTGAACGCGGTACTGCTCTTCCATAAAGAACTGACCCAGTGGTGTTTCGCAGTCTAGCATTCGTAGAAGTTAAAGTCTATTTCATGCTGCCACTCCTCCCATGTCTTTACCAGACCCGGGTAACTAAAATGGATAGAGAAGGTCTTATCCCCTATCCTCAGATACAGCCCCACCACCTTCTGGTACACTATACCCTTGGGGTGTGAGCTTACCACTTGCGATGTCTTCTTTGACAGCTTCATTTCGCTTGATTTGGAGTTTATGAATCTCTTCTAAATAATTCTTTATTCCGTCCATACCAAGCTGCTCATACGCCTTACGCATCCTGCGCACATGGTTGACTGGATGGTTATAAACATTAGGGACACGATCGCCATCCTCGTTTACCGCCAACCCAGACACGCACTGCTCATACACTATGGGCAATCTATTGGCTATCTCTTTTATCTGTTTGATCTGCTGTTTGGTCATTATGTATAAATAAAATATTTTGATTCCACATGCAGTACAACCTTCTCCCCTCAATCACATTCCAAAACTTTCCAACGTCCTCATACTCAACAACAGAACCCTCGGGTATAGATGGGTCATTACTGGCCACAATCAATCCCTTAGTCTTTTCAGTGTCAACCAGATCAGGAACAATCAAGTCAGTCTTTATCTCCTCCTTAATCGGCTCCAGCAAAATGTAATCACCAACCGGGATTATCTTACCACCCCTCACCAAAGCAATGGCGTTAAAGTAATCCACCATCCAGTACTCCTCGCCATCCACCTCAATCCTGTTCTCCTCATCTATAGTTACCAAAAAATGAAAGTAAAGCTTATCGCCAGCCATGACGTTAGCCTTAAAATCAGGGGTGCCCATAGATCTGTCATACTTATCAGGGGCCGCCACCACATGACCAACAATGGTGGAGTTCTCCTCCTGCTTGAAGGAAGTGTCCTTGTACAACTTAATCCCAGACTCAGTCTCAATCTCGTCTTGAAACCTCTTATCTATCTTTACAAATATTTTGTATATAGGCTTCATGACTACTAAGTTACACCAAGTGTGGATATCTATGTAAATAAAGTTATCTACAAGTGAGAATTACTAAACCTGTCCATGAACCGCATGTGCGCCTCACGAAGCATGTCCATGTACCTTCTCTTATCACCGTACTCCACATGGCAGGACCGACAAAGACCCATCAGGTTGTCGATCTCATCCTTAGTCTTGGACCCACCCATACCCCGAGCCTCGATATGGTGCACGTCTACTGCCTTAGAACCGCATACCTCGCAGGGCATCCAGCTATCCATCCCATATCCAAAGAACTCTATGTAGACCTTCGTGTGCCTTCTCATTTGCCCTTAGCTGCTGATATAGCGATAGCCAAGATCTGCTTCTTAGACCTAGCCTTACCACCAGCGCCCTTCTCCTTGCCCTTCTTCTTGTTATCCGCCATTAGCTCACGGATGTTGGCAGAGATGGCTGACTGAAGCTCACTTTTCTTTTTTGCTTTTTTTAGTGGCATCTTTTTTAATTTTAGCTTCTTGTTTTAACATTTGTTTAGTCGGCTTCTTACCACTCCCAGCCTTGGCCCGGATATTATCCCAGAGACCACGACGAGAATAGGAGCCATCCTTGCGAAGGATCATTTCCATAGGAGTGCAAATTAATTAAAGAAAAAGTAAAAGAGTATTAAATCTGAGCCAAGAAAATTCTGAGCACACCCCCCTTTCCCCCCTTAGGGTTGTTTGAGGCCGTCCATCCTATTTGGTGGCATCGCCTGCTGGAGGGTCTTTTGCCGATTTACGCATATTGACCTGTCCTATCAAATCCTCGCCGAAGTCTCAATCCTCGCACAGCTACGGGGCCCCCTTGATACTATCTCCATGCACCCGGATAACGTAGCCACGCAAACATACAAATAGAACCCCGAACCGCCAAACCAGTTATTCAGCCCTGTTTAAAACCACCCCAACCCATACACAAAATAAAGCTATATTTGACATACCAAAAGTCGTGGGTTTTAAGATCAAAAAATAAATGGGATTTGTGTGGGCGAAAAGAGGGGGTAACATTATAAAATGGTGGGGTGCGCGCCAGTTTGCGAATCGCAAAAACGCGACTGGGTGGGGGTCGAATCCGCGTTTACAAAATCGATTTTCGGGTCGAACGGGTAATACCATATTACCCTATACAATTCGATAACCCATTATGCCTCAGCCCCTTACGTTATGTATGGGCATATATCGGGAACTGGATGGAGAAAAACTAAACGGAAAAAGAAATCGAATAAAAACCTTATAACTTGTTGAGAATGTGGTGGTTATGCGTGTGTGTTTGGGGATACAATAGCCCCCCTCCCCCTCTTCAAAAATATCCCTAACTTATGAAACTTGATAAGTACATTTTCTGCTTTGCTTCTGCTAACTATCGGGCATCACAGCGCACTGGTGTGCCCCTCCTACACATGACCCAGTTACGATACCTCTATGGCCTTCGTCGGCTTGGTGTGGTCTCTCAGGCTTCTCTCTCTGACTTTATCTACCATCACCGAGTAGATATCAATCGTCGTGACAATCGCGCTACTTGGAACGACCTTGATGTTCTTGTTACTCGTGGCCTTGCCAGTAGGGAGAATAGGCGCTACTCTATTACTCCTCTAGGGAGAGAGTACTTATCACATATACGGCAGTACTTACTTAACAAGCGGCTCTGATATACCCCCGAGCCCCCGCCCTTGCTAATCTCTTTAGCAATTTGGCTTCATAGACGATCGACTAAATTCTTTAGCATCGCTTGCTAACTGGTTTAGTAGCCGAGCCCCCTTTTTACCCTCCCAGTCCCATCCTTCCCAAAATTATTTTTTTGCTTAACTGGTTGACTTCCAATCCAACTTCTAAGTAAGTATACGTATTTTTAAAAAAAGTTGTAAAAAAATTTGGAAGTAGTTACCCTGCCGATGTATGTTTGCCTCGGATTCAACGATGAGTCCGCAGTTCTTTCAAATGTTCGCTACAACGTGTTAGGGCAACGCACCTCCCACCCATCCACCCGACTAGGTGAGTACGATGGACGGACGGACACCAAACCACGATTAATGCATAGCGATGGTCTCGATATGAGCCTTCCGTCGTAAGACGTTGTGGCCACCACGAAGAGTGGGATGAGACTCGAGGATGCCTTCCTCGGCACATAAACATCAGGCACACTGGCGGTATCGTACCTGCTCCCAGTGTTCTCGCAAGGTCGCGCCAAACCTCGGTAGTTCCGAGTCAGGGTGTTGGAGTCAGCAAACCGAAAGGACTGACTTGCATGGGCAGATGTTAAGGGTCGATTTATCACCCCCGACTACCCGATAAGTAAATGGGTCTAGTGCTAATATTCGCACTACTGACGATGGGGGCAGTAACCTCCGAAACCCAAACACCATGATAAACGTAAACCTCCTCACCCTAAAGGGTCAGCAGATTGCCGCTGACCTCCTATCCATGGGATGGGAAATCGTGACATTTGACACCCTTTCTATCACCCTTCAAAATCCTTCTTATGCGTAAGCGAATCAAATCCCCCCTCTTTACTGCCAAGGCAGATGGACAAGTTATCCGCCGTACCGAAAAAACAATCTCTACCCATACACGTGTGAAACAAATCCTCGTGGAACTGGGCGGAGATTCAAAGCAAATCTTGCGTGACCTTAAGTGGGAGCGCCTTTGTAAACAAGCAAACCTACTACCCCTATGAGAAAGGTTATCCAGTTACTGCTTGCCCTATTGGTGATAGGGTATGTGGTGGGTCAGATACAAGACCAAATTTGTAGATAATTTCCCCCGAACTGGGCCGCTTTAGGCAAGTCATCGAATGACACCCAGTTCCTCATCCAAACCCCAATACCATGATTCAGCAACTAATCGACAGAGGCGCAATCTTTTTTATCAACGACTCAGGTGGAAAGGATAGCCAAGCCATGAAGATATTCCTCAGCAAAGTAGTACCCCACGACCAACTGGTCATCGTCCATGCAGACCTCCCCGAAGTTGACTGGGAGGGATGTTGGGAGCACGTACAAGAGAATTCACTGGGCATAGAGGCGCACCTCGTTCGTGCGGGCAAGACCTTCTTCGAGATGGTGGAGCACCGCGGCATGTTCCCCTCCCCCAGTTACCGCCAGTGCACCAGTGACCTCAAGCGCCAACCGATTGAGAAGTTTATCCGCAACTGGTGCAAGGAGAGAGGCAAGACCCTCATCGTGAACTGCATGGGTATCCGCTCCGAAGAGTCATCCGCTCGCGCCAAGCAAATCCCCTTCCGCATCAACGAGCGCAATAGCAAGGCGGGTCGGGAGTGGTACGACTGGCTACCCATCTTCGACTGGAGTGTAAAGGAGGTGTGGGCTGAGATTGAGTCAGTAGGTCAGAAGAGGCACTATGCCTACGACCTCGGCATGAGCCGCCTCTCTTGCGTGTTCTGCATCATGAGCAATAAGAGCGATATCAAGGTGGCCGCAAAGCACAACCCCCAGTTGTACAAGCGGTACGTAGAAACTGAGGAGCGGCTTGGGTTTACCCTCCTCATGAGTGGCAAGGAGAAGAACTGGCTGAAGGATATCGTTGAGGGTGATGCCAAGTTCTCAGTCGCAGAGTTCGTCTGCGGATAACTGGATGGTCTCAGGAGGGGTTCGACTCCCCTCCCAGTTACGAATCAAACCCCTATACCATGAGACAAACTAGAAGACTCGAAGGTAGCTTCACCAACTACCTTATGGGCAACAATTCGTCTACCCCAGAGGTAGGCAAAGGTGCTACTCTCCTATCGTATTCAGACCGCCACCCTGCTGAGGTGTTGGAGGTATCCGCCGATGGTAAGCAGTGTGTTATTCGTGAGATGAACCACAAGGCCAAGCCCAATGCAGAAGGTATGGGCCACCAAGACTGGGAACTGACTCCGAATCCCGATGGATACAAGCGCACTCTCCTATACCGCAACGGCGCATGGAGAGAGGTGATTGAGGACATCGTGTTTGAGCCCGAATTCTCGAATCAGTTCAAGCATATGACCGACCTATGGATTCGTTGTAGTGAACTGGGACTCTACGATGACAATAACGACCTCAGATTCGTTAAAGGATTCACCAAGGTGAAAAGGAGATACCCGAAGGTGAATATCCTCTTTGGTAGAGCAGAGTATCACTATGACTGGGAATTCTAGTCCCCCGAACTGCGAGGTAAGACCTAAGTCGGAGCGAAACCGACCGCAGTTCCTTACAAAACCCCTACAACTATGCAAGAAAATCAAATCTATGCCCGCCAATGCGATGCTACTGGCGAAGGAATGAACGAAGGCTACTGCTTCGGAGATGGATGCTACTATGCCAAGTACGAGGCCGATGCGCTCAAATATGCTCAGCAGTTAGGATACGATACCCTTGAGGAAGCATACGAGGATGAGGCCTACTACTGGACGGAGTGGGAGGATGCGGATGACTTTCAGTATATCGTGAAGGGTGGAGAACTGGTCGAAATCTGACACCCCCGAACTGCCACCATCCCGATGGCGATGGGTTCGCGACCCAAGGCAGTTCCTCATCAAAACCCCAAACACTATGGTTAAGGTCTATTTCGAGACGGAAAATTCAAAGTACGCAGAATTGGTAGCAAAATTCGATAGTGAAGAAACCTACTATGCATGTTCTGAGGCACTGGAATCTTTAGCCAAGAAGAACGGATTTGATTTCGTTACCGAAAGTTTACAAGAAGAAGAGGATTTATAATCCACCCGAACTGCATCGGTTCAGCCGTGGTCTTCGATGACGTGCAGTTCCCTAAATCCAAACCCCATGAACCTAAATGAAGCAAGAGTATTAGCCACTGCGCTAATCGAAAAGCACGGACTTACTGACTGGCAGTTCAAATTTGACACCGCCCTTAGTAGGTTCGGATGTTGTAAGTTTCGATCGAAAACAATAACCCTATCCGCCAAACTAACCGAATTAAACGGCGAGGCTAAGGTAACAGATACGATACTGCACGAGATAGCACACGCCCTTGTTGGAGTGGGACACGGACACGATTCGGTGTGGAAAAGGAAGGCTTTAGAGATTGGATGCAACGGAGAACGATGCTATAACCCACAAGAAGTAAGCACACCCGATGGGAAGTATTCGGCAGTATGCCCGAAGTGTAAGCACGTACACAAAAAGTTTCGTAAAAAGACAAGACGTTCCTCGTGTGGGTTTTGCTCGGGAGGAAGGTTCAATCCCGAATACGAACTCAAGTATACCATGAACTACTGACACCCCCGAACTGCGATGGTCTTACGGAGGTTCGATTCCTCCGGCAGTTCCGCATCAAAACCAAACACACATGAAAGTCTACGAAGTAACACAAACAATCACAAGCGTACAAGTGAAGTACATCTTGGC